>OGRP01000598.1_pt1 | contig 34270 bp, 29 predicted proteins | sample 1553531 | NCBI WGS metagenome assembly OGRP01 (sample SAMEA2580045, study PRJEB22360) | human gut metagenome | biome: human gut; feature: human-associated habitat; material: faeces | place: Denmark | collected 2008/2010 | reverse complement strand
TATCTCGATTATTTTACCGAATATTGCTCCACTTTTTAGGATTTAACTATGAATTATGAACTAACATCAGCTTACAAACCTACCGGAGATCAGCCGGAAGCTATAGCACAACTTACTGAAGGGGTACTTCAGGGAGTTCCCGCACAAACTTTATTGGGAGTGACCGGGTCGGGAAAAACATTTACCATTGCCAATGTGATCGCCAATATCAATAAACCCACCTTGATTTTGAGCCATAACAAAACACTGGCTGCCCAGCTATATAGTGAGTTTAAAGGATTTTTCCCCAATAATGCGGTAGAATATTACGTTTCTTACTATGATTATTACCAGCCGGAAGCTTATCTGCCGAGCAGTGATACATATATAGAGAAGGACCTCGCCATCAATGACGAAATCGACAAGCTCCGACTCGCTACCACTTCCGCCCTGCTCTCCGGGCGAAAAGACGTGGTAGTGGTTTCTTCGGTATCTTGTATCTACGGTATGGGAAATCCTTCGGACTTCTACAAAAATGTCATCGAAATAGAACGGGGACGGATGATGGACCGCAATGTGTTTCTACGTCGTTTGGTAGACAGTTTGTATGTCCGCAATGATATTGACTTGAACCGTGGAAATTTCCGGGTCAAGGGCGACACGGTGGATATTTATCTGGCTTATACCGACAACCTGCTCCGTGTCACCTTCTGGGGGGATGAGATTGACGGTATCGAAGAGGTAGACCCCATCACAGGAGTCACTATCGCGCCATTTGACGCCTATAAGATTTATCCGGCCAACCTGTTCATGACTACCAAAGAGGCTACTCTCCGCGCTATTCATGAAATAGAGGATGATTTGACCAAACAAGTAGCTTTCTTCGAATCTATCGGCAAAGAATACGAGGCCAAGCGATTGTATGAGCGAGTAACTTACGATATGGAGATGATCCGGGAATTGGGACATTGTTCCGGAATTGAGAATTACTCCCGTTATTTCGACGGCCGTGCTGCCGGTACCCGCCCCTATTGTTTGCTCGATTTCTTTCCGGATGATTTCCTGATCGTTATCGACGAAAGCCACGTAAGCGTACCCCAAATCCGTGCAATGTATGGAGGAGACCGTGCGCGAAAAATCAATCTTGTGGAATATGGTTTCCGATTGCCTGCCGCTATGGACAACCGTCCGTTGAAATTCGAAGAGTTTCAGGAGATGGCAAAACAAGTAATCTACGTCAGTGCTACACCGGCGGATTATGAATTGATTCAATCGGAAGGAATCGTCGTGGAACAGGTGATTCGTCCTACCGGTCTGCTTGATCCTGTCATCGAAGTGCGTCCGAGTCTCAATCAGATTGACGATTTAATGGAAGAAATCCAGCTCCGTATTGAAAAGGAAGAACGCGTACTCGTCACTACACTAACCAAACGAATGGCAGAAGAACTGGCAGAATATCTTCTTAATAATAATGTGAGATGTACCTATATCCATAGTGATGTCGACACACTGGAACGTGTGAAGATTATGGATGATCTCCGGCAAGGAGTTTATGACGTACTTATCGGGGTGAACCTGCTTCGTGAGGGTCTCGACCTTCCGGAAGTGTCTCTCGTCGCTATTCTCGATGCAGACAAAGAAGGGTTCCTCCGCTCCCACCGTTCGTTGACACAAACTGCGGGACGTGCCGCGCGTAATGTGAACGGTAAGGTAATCATGTATGCTGATAAGATGACGGATAGTATGAAACTGACGATTGATGAAACGAACCGTCGCCGCGAAAAACAGTTGGCATATAATGAGGCAAACGGAATTACCCCGCAACAGATTAAAAAGGCCAGAAACTTGTCTGTATTCGGCAATGCAAAAGAGGCAAATGAACTGTTAAAAGAAAGACATGCTTATATAGAACCTTCTACTCCGAATATCGCCGCAGATCCGGTAGTGCAGTATATGAGTAAAGCGCAAATGGAAAAGAGTATCGAGCGTACCCGCAAACTGATGCAGGAAGCAGCCAAGAAACTCGAATTTATCGAAGCCGCACAATATCGTGACGAATTATTGAAACTGGAGGACTTGATGAAAGAGAAATGGGGATAAAATTTCCCCATTGTTCACCTATCATAGCCTGATTGTTAAGGGTTGAAACTCTTAACAAACCTGTAACTTCGTATTTAGTCTATTAATTAGTGTTATAAAAACACCTGTTAAGGGCTGATAATTTGCAAAGTTACCGGAATCCCGTATCTTTGCACTGTGTTTTTCATAGTATTAGATTTAAGGTTAACAAAGGTTGGAGCAAGGCGTTGCTCCTTTTTTTATGTCTATACGCCTCAGCTGGAAAGATATAACGGAAACTCTCTAAAGGATAAATAAGGAGGATTGCAGATATAGACTGATCGTTCATTACGACTGAATCTATTCCTGCAATCCTCCCCATTTTTTATAGTTGGATTACTCCTACTTCAAGTGATGATAAATCAAAGCGCCTTCTCTATGGCATTTTTAATCAACGGTTCCATAATATCATATCCCTCGCTCGTCGGATGAACTCCATCTTTAGTATATTGAGGATTCAAGGCCTGGTTTTCGTCAACCACCATTGCTTTGTAATAATTAACAAACGGAATTTTATTTGCTTTTGCATAAGCCTCTATCCGGTCATTTAAAGATTTAATTTTCTGCGGAGCATCTTTTATTTCCATTCTCCACTTAAATGCTGCAGCAGGCAATACGGAAGTCAAAATTACTTTTATTTTATTTGCTTTCGCCAGTTCCGCCATAGAAACGATGTTTCCGAATGTATAATCTTCATTATAAGCTTGTGTATTTTCAGCGACATCATTTGTTCCGGCATTAATCACCACTAAAGCAGGAGAAAGATTAATCACATCTTCCCGAAAACGTAACAAGAATTGATAGGAAGTCTGCCCACTGATTCCACGGCCAATATAACCGTTTGATTTGAAAAAATCCGGATGAGTCCTTACCCATCCTTCCGTAATGGAATTTCCCATGAAAATAACCCGTTTGTCTTTCTTGGTCGCTTGTGGAAGTGCAGCATTTTCTTTTGAATAACGACGTAGATTAGCAAAATCATTTTTCTGTGCATAGCTTTCTCCTATCGAGAAACTCAAGCAAACAACAGCCAATAATATCCATTGGCCCCATCTTCTTTTATCCATGTTTATATTAAGTATTAGTAATATAATATTTTATGCAAAGATAAAAAAAACTCCATATATAGGCATCCAAAACAACAAATAACCGTTAAGTCGAAGGAGTTTTTTCTTAATCTATGTTATATAACATGCGTTTTTTCTTGGATTATTTGCTAATTCCATAGCAGTCCGTATCTTTGCACTGTGTTTTTCATAGTATTAGATTTAAGGTTAACAAAGGTTGGAGCAAGGCGTTGCTCCTTTTTTTATGTCTATATGCTTGATTTCTTAAAAAAGAATGGTATTTTTGTAAAGTCACAATTATTATCCGAAACATGAAACGCAAACTACTTTATACCACTCTAATAATAGCTATCCTGTGTGTAATCAGCATAATTGTATGTAACAGGACAATCAAGAAACACACAGTCTCCAAACTATATACGGAGGTAAATACTATCCCCTCCAACAATGTAGGATTACTTCTCGGAACTTCTCCCAAGTTGAAAAATGGAAATAACAATTTATATTTCGATTATCGGATTCTTGCAACAGTAGAGTTATATAAAGCCGGGAAAATTAAATATATCCTCATCAGCGGCGATAACCGTAAAGAGGATTACAATGAACCGGAAGAAATGAAGAAAGCACTCATGCAAAAAGGTATTCCTGAAAAATCCATTTATTTAGATTATGCGGGATTCCGGACTCTCGACTCTGTTGTACGTGCCAAAGAAGTGTTTGGACAAAATCGTCTGACCATCATCTCCCAACGTTTCCATAACGAACGAGCGATCTATCTTGCAGAGAAAAATGGAATAGACGCCATCGGGTACAACGCCCCAAATGTAAATGCTTATGCCGGACTGAAAACTAACATCCGGGAATTACTCGCAAGAGTCAAAATGTTCATAGATTTAGGAACAGATAAACAACCTCATTTCTTGGGAGAGAAAATCATTATTGAAAACAATAAATGACTAAATATAAAATGCCATGAATAAACACAAAAGATAAAACCTATGAGACATCAACAAAATAAGAAAAAAACAGCCTGGAAGAAAAGTCACACCTTTGGTGACATTAAAGGAGGAAGAATGCGAATCAAATTAAAGGACAATATAGTGAAAAGAGAACACTCTTTATTAAAACCAACAGAATTTGATAAATGCCCCATTTATATAATGGAAAATCCGTCCAGAGATTTCTATTTTCCAATAACAATAGACCATATTGAAAGTGTATTGAATCAATTACCCGAAAAAGATGTATCATGTATAACACACATATGGCTACGCAAACCTAATTCTAAAGTAAATTGCCAAGGTTATTTTACTACGGGTAGTGGAGTATATGCCATTATATTATATCCATTTCCTAAAAACAACAAAATCTCCATAGGAAAAAGCAAACCCAGTCACAAACTACTGACATGGTATAAAGGCTATGCGTCTGAACCTGTAAAAGAACGAGGTAACTGGTATATTGAATTCACAGAAGAAAGTGCAAGAAGATATTATCTTGAACGTTTATTAATGCATGAAATCGGACATTGTGTCAATACATGGTCAGTTTATAATAAAACAGTAAACTACAAATCAGAAAATAGTGCAGATAATTATGCTTTGAATAATAAACTTGAAATAACTTATTAAATTATGCAACAGCAAATTCAGCTCAACGATCACAACAAGCAGGAATACCCTCCTATGCATACAGCAGAGCATTTACTCAATGCAACCATGGTGAAAACCTTTGGCTGCCCACGTTCTCGCAATGCACACATCGAAAGGAAAAAGAGCAAATGTGACTATATACTTTCGTCATGTCCGACAGCGGAACAAATCCAGTCTATTGAAGATAAAGTGAACGAGGTAATCAGTCAGAACCTACCTGTGACTGTTGAGTTTATGACTCATGAACAGGCCAAAGACATCGTAGATTTAAGTAAACTACCTGCCGATGCAAGCGAAACTCTTCGCATTGTCCGCATTGGAGATTATGATACCTGCGCCTGCATCGGATTGCATGTATCCAATACTTCTGAAGTGGGTACCTTCAAAATCATTAGTCATGATTATGACGAAGAAAGGCAAACACTAAGAATAAGATTCAAACTGATCGAGAAGAAGTAAACAGGTTATCAAATTAATATCTATCTTATATAAAATAAATAAAAACAGAATACATTTTGTCACCTGTATTGCAAATTTGGCACTATTACAATGACAAATAGACAATTTTAGTCTCCAAAATCTCTTGGCATAAGGTTTGCATTTATAGAAGCGAACAACGGTTCGAGAGCGGACGATGGAAGGCGGGATAACCGATACCATCGGAAGTGAAAACGCCGAAGTTCAAGATTTATTAATTGAATGTTTAACTTAAAGATAGGAGACTAAAATTATGATGCCTGTTAGAAGAACTCAAGGTTGGTTACCAAGTATCTTTAATGATTTCTTTGATAACGATTGGATGGTAAAAGCAAATGCTACTGCACCTGCAATTAATGTTTTGGAAACAGAAAAAGAATACAAAGTGGAATTGGCTGCTCCTGGTATGACGAAGGATGATTTCAATGTTCGCATTGATGAAGACAACAACCTCGTTATCAGCATGGAGAAGAAGACTGAAAACAAGGAGGAAAAGAAAGACGGTCGCTATCTGCGTCGCGAATTCTCATACTCTAAGTTCCAGCAAACAATGATTCTACCGGACAATGTGGACAAAGAAAAAATTGCTGCATCCGTAGAACATGGCGTTTTAAACATCGAACTTCCTAAACTCTCTGAAGAAGAAGTGAAGAAGCCAAATCGGCAAATCGAAATAAAGTAATACGGTAACCACTTGCTGTTCACCGGAAACGGTGATGAGAAGTAATAAAACAGCTCTTTCCCTGAAAGGGAAACGAGCTGTTTTTATATTATTATTGCAGACAACGCCTCCTTATCGCCCTTAGTTATTCTTCCGATAACTAATCACTGCCCAACTATTAAACACTACTGCAAAAAACAACAATACTCCAAACTGCGGCAGTAAATCAAAGAAACCACTCCCCTTCAAATACACCATTCGCATCACTTCCATAAAATACCTCAAAGGATTGAGCCTGGTAATTATTTGAGCCCATTCCGGCATACTGCTAATAGGAGTAAACAAACCACTCATCAAAATTACAACCAACAAACAGAACCACATAACAAACATAGATTGTTGCATCGTTGCCGAGTAGTTGGAAATAACAAGTCCGAAACCGGACATTACCAAAACGAAAAGAACTGCGAAAAAGTAAATCAATAGAAAATGACCGACTGGCACTATGCCATAAATTAACCAAGCTAATATGAAACATACAGTCAGCACGACAAAACCAATCAACCAGTAAGGCAAGAGCTTTGCCAAAATAAAGACAAATTTCGAAACCGGAGTCACATTAATCTGCTCGATTGTTCCTACTTCCTTCTCACTAACTATATTCAATGCAGGCAAGAAGCCACAAATCAAAGTCAATAACATGACCATCAATGCCGGAATCATATAGAGTTTATAATTCAGATTCGGATTAAACACCCCTTGCGTATCAATGCCTATCGAAGGGAAAGCACCGGAGACTGTAGCAGTTGCAGGATATTCAGAACGCAGTTCGGCTGCATAATCATTAACAATAGAAGATAGATACGAACTCCCCAGCCCTCCTTTTGTTCCATTCACGGCATTGGCTGCTATCAGTATGTGGGCATCTTCTCCATTCATCCAATCCCGTTCCAGATGCCTCGGAATTTCCATCACAATATCCGCCGTTCCAATTTCAATATTCCGTAGGCCTTCTTCATACGAAGCCGGCACTTCCACCAGACGGAAATAGGTAGAGGCGGCAATCTTATTGACTAAACGTTGTGAAACAGCCGAATGGTCATTATCCACAATATTCAGCTGTATATTCTTAATTTCCAGATTTACCGCCCAAGGCATCAGCAGCATAATCATGCATGGAAATACAAGAATCAATTTCGGAAGAAACGAATTGCGAAGCAATTGTTTAAACTCTTTTTCTATCAGGAACTTTATCATAAATAATCTTCCATTTATCAATCTGCCCATTAGCACACTTGTATAATATTCATACAATCAATTGGCATATCGACATATTATTCCAATCTATACTTAAATTTCTTGATACTGATCGTGATAAGTACCGTCGCCATCAATAACAAGATACCAATCTCTTTATACACCAATGCAACTGGTACTCCTTCAATCATCAGTTTACGCACAGCCTGTATATACCAACGTGCCGGAAGTATATCCGAGATCCATTGAAGTATCACCGGCATACTCTCTATAGGGAAAATCATACCCGATAGAAGCATCGTGGGCATCATCAGCATCAATCCGGAAACCAGCATGGCGGCAACCTGTGTACGTGTGACTGATGAAATCAATAAGCCCAATGCCAAGGATACGAAGATAAACAGCAAAGATACCGTGATTAACCAGAACAAACTTCCTACCACCGGAACATCCAATACAAAGACCGAAAGCAAAAGGATCGTTATCAGATTGACGAACGACAGCACAAAATAAGGTACAGCCTTTGCCAAAATAATAAATAGCGGCTTCACAGGTGAAACTAATAATACTTCCATCGTGCCTGTTTCTTTCTCACGAACAATGGAAATCGAGGTCATCATGGCGCAAATCAGCATCAGAATCAAGCCCATCACTCCCGGAACAAAGTTATAAGCACTCTTCATCTGCGGGTTGTAGAGCAATTTGATATCAGGAGTCAGGCGGGCAGCCGACATATTCGGAGGAATCATCTCCTGGCCTACCATAGAAACGATTCCTGTCGCATAATTAACTTGCGAAGTCGACATATTGGGATCTGTTGCATCTACTATCAGCTGTACACGAGCATCACCCGTATAGAGATCATCCGCAAACCGTTCGCTAAAGACAATCGCCATATCAATTTCATTCTTTAAGAAAGCAGCTTCCATTTCCCGGGGCGAATGAAAACGTGCAGTAACGGTGAAGTATTCACTGGCATCCAAACGATCAATTATTTTTCGCGTTACCACATCATTAGAAGGATCGAGTACCGCCAACCGAACATTTTTCACTTCCGTAGTGATAGCAAAACCGAATAGAATAATTTGCACGACCGGCATCCCCAACAAAATCAGCATCGTTCGCCGGTCACGGAAAATATGATAAAACTCTTTCTTTATAAAAGCTATAAACTGTCTCATAATCAATCTGCTTTGCGCACCGCACCGCGGGCTAATTTCTGAAAAACGTCATCCATCGTTTCCGCACCGAATTGTTGTTTCAGACGGGCAGGTGTATCAAGTGCTTTTATCTGACCGTCTACCATGATAGATATCCGGTTGCAATATTCCGCTTCATCCATATAATGGGTAGTGACAAATACGGTAATACCCTGATCGGCTGCCTGATAGATCAATTCCCAGAACTGCCTTCTCGTAGCAGGGTCTACTCCGCCGGTCGGCTCATCCAGAAAAACGATTCTCGGTTCATGGAATATTGATACTGAAAAAGCCAATTTCTGTTTCCATCCCACCGGAAGGCTCTTCACCAGAGTATCCCGTTCGGCTGTAAGCTCCAAACGATCCAACAATTCTTCTGTCTTCCGTTCTATCTCCTGTTCCTTCATGCCATAAATTCCGGCAAACAGACGGATATTCTCCCACACTTTCAGATCTTCATATAGCGAAAACTTTTGGCTCATATAGCCGATATTTTTCTTTACTTGTTCGGCCTCCCGGTAAATGTCATATCCTGCCACCTTTCCGATGCCTGATGTCGGTTTACTTAATCCGCAAAGCATACGCATAGCTGTCGTCTTTCCTGCTCCATTAGCACCCAGAAAGCCAAATATCTCGCCCCGGTTCACCTGAAAGGAGATATGATCTACTGCGGTAAAATCTCCAAAACACTTTGTCAACTGCTTCACTTCAATGACCGGAGCTACTTCATGCTTCACTTCCTCCCGCTCCAAGGAAGGAGGGCAAAGGATAGACGCAAATTGATGAAGAATACGTTCGGGAGTATCAATGCCATGAATCTGTCCATGATTGATGAAAGCAATCCGGTCACATTGCCGAGCCTCATCCATAATGGGAGTAGAAACGACAATGGTAATACCCTGTTCACGCAAATTTCGGAGCATTTGCCAAAATTCCTTACGTGACACAGGATCCACTCCGGTAGTGGGTTCATCCAGAAATAAAATATCCGGTTTATGAATCAAAGCGCAGCTCAATGCCAGTTTCTGCTTCATACCACCTGACAAAGCTCCTGCCCTTCTTTTCCTGAACGGTTCTATCTGCTGATAGATATCTTTAATTAAATCATAATTCTCCTGAACTGTCGTATGGAACACGGTAGCAAAAAACTCCAGATTCTCTTCTACAGAAAGATCCTGGTAAAGTGAAAAACGACCGGGCATATATCCCACTTTCGTACGAATCTGTTTATAATCCGCTACCACATCCAGTCCGGTAACCATGGCCGTTCCTTTATCCGCCAGCAACAAAGTAGTCAGAATACGGAATAAGGTACTCTTACCGGCACCGTCAGGCCCTATCAGGCCAAAGATTTCTCCCCGTTCCACAACGAAAGAAACTTCTTTCAGCGCCTCCACCTTTCCATAGTTCTTGCCGACTTCTTTCACAACCACTATGGGTTCTCCCTTTTCCATCTCCTTGCGTTTAATTTTTAATCATTAATTTTTCAATGTCACTCCTCCGTACATACCAATCTTCAATGCTCCGTCATTCTTCACGGCAATTTTCACTGCATATACCAGATTAGCACGTTCATTTTTCGTCAAAATCGTTTTGGGAGTGAACTCCGAACGGTCGGAAATCCATGTCACTACCCCCGGATAAGCTTTCTGCTCCGAGTTTCCATAATCAGCATACACAGTTACCTTATCTCCCAATTTCACTTGCGACAACTGTTCGGAGGTAATGTAAGCCCTCAAATACATGCGATCCACTTCAGCCACTTTAAACAAAGGTTTGCCTATCGCCGCCAATTCACCGGCTTCTGCATATTTTGCCAATACTGTACCTTCGATAGGCGACTGGACATGACATTTAGCTAACTGATCCTCCATCTGTGCAACCTGTATGGCAACCGAATTTCCTTGTTCTATCAGGCTATTTGTACTATTCTGCAATGATGATTCCTGTGCGACAAGCTGCCTTTCAAGCAATTTGACTTGTGCATCCCAATCGTCCAGCTGTTTCTGATTCGCCGCTCCTGCAGCAAGCAGATTTTCCACGCGTTTCTTTTCACGTTCAGCCGTTGCTATTTGCTGTTTGGTAGCAGCTATCTGTTTAGCAAGATCCGGACGTTGGCTTTCCACTGATTTCATACTGGCTTCCAGTTGTAGTTTCTTCAAATACAATTGCACCGTATCCACCAGTCCAATCTCCTCACCTGCTTTCAGCCTTGTCCCCTCTTCTACCTCCAGTCGCAACAACTTTCCGGCAGCTCCGGCAGAGACTATCACTTCCGTGGCTTCAAACGTACCGGTTGCATCATAGCTGGGTATTCCCTTACCACAAGCAGCCAACATTATCAATGCCACTCCATACATTCCTATTTTTGTCATTCGTTCCATATCTAAAGAAGTTATATTAATCATTCGTAGTATATTTCAATTGATAAATTCCCATTAACCGTTGAATTTCATGCAACGCTTTCGACTGACGTGCCAAACTCTCATTGGTCAATTCCCGAAGCATCTCGGTCACCGTCAATGTTCCATTCGCCACTTTGGCTTCTGCCGATTTGCGAATATTGGTACGCAAACGGATAATCTCATCATCATCCTGCATTTGCTTTTCCAATGATTGGATAGCCTGATCCTGTTGTGTCATCTCCAATCTTGTATTAAAAAGAAATACATCCCGTTTATTATCCAATTGCCGGCGTTTATTTTCAATTACCTTCCGGTCATTCTTCAAGGTGTACAAACTACCGAAATTCCATGAAAGGCGAACACCCGCAATATAGTAAGGAGAAAATTTATTTTTCAGCATATTCAATCCGGGGTTTCCATAAGCTCCCTGCACAAACAATCCGAACTGTGGAAGATGACGCACATTCAAAGCTTTCTCCTGTACTTGTAATCCGACTCCTTGCGCATTAAACAAAGACAATTCCGGGCGACGAATCTCACTGACAGCCGAAATCTTATCTTGAGGAACAGGTTTCTCCAAAACCGTTTCCTGTGGCAACTTCTCTCCTACCAGAAGTGAAAGCATCTTCAAATATGCCATACGCGATGAAACCAGTTCTACTCTTTTCTGCTTTGTGTTCAGCTGTTCCACTTTCACAGCATCCAAATCGGCCTGATTGGCAATGCCATTTTCTACGTAGGCAGCAATCTGGCGATAATTTCTCTCCAGTTCATCTTGCAACAATGCATTCTGTTTCAACTGCTCATCCAACAAAAGAATTCCAAAATAAAGGTCATTTACACGACTATTCAGCGCATACATATCCACATTCAGCTTTTCTTTCTCTATCTCCGCTTCCGCAGTCGTTTGTTTCTTCTGCATCCGGATTCCTCCGCCATCCCAGATTTTCTGTTGTAACTCCAACATCACCTGATACTGATCTTTTGGCAGTCCTTTCAAATCCACTCCGGGGAGCTTCACCGGAATTTCTGTTACCTCACTCTGATAAGAAGCTTTAGCCGAAAGGGCAAGCTGTGGCAAATATCCTTTTGCCGCATTCTCAAGATTATATTCCTTTGTTTTCTCCACCAGACCATACTGATGTACCAACGGATAATTTTCCTGCGTCTTCCGTTGGCATTCTTCCAACGTTATCTGCGCATTTATTCCCGATACAAACAATAAAAAGGAGAAACTGAAAAACATTCTTTTCATACACATCATTTCTTTAATTTCTTCAAAAGACAAAGATAGAGATTTCAAAGATACATTCACATTCCGATAGTTAGTAAAAATATCCCAATAGTTCGATAAAGAGAAAGAATAAAAGGCTATTTGCTGATTTTTATTATCTTTGACGGAAAAAAACAGATAGAGATGGAAAAGAAAATACCATTGAATATAGGTCTCGAAATCTTAGAAAATCCGGATGTCGTCCGACATAACGAATTCCGTTACATATCTCCGCATTTTGGATTCGTAAATAGCTTCGCCCAATTAGAATCCAATCTTATCATACTGGGCCAGCCTTATCGTATCAAAGAAGGACGCATCGCAGTCATCAAACAGGGATATGCACGCGTATTAATCAACCTGATAGAAGAAACCTTTCAGCGGGACAAGCTACTATTAATTGTTCCGAATTCCATTCTTCAGATTATAGAAGTCTCTCCGGATTTTGATATGCAGATGGTAGCCATGGACGCAGAATTTCTTTCTATAGCCGGAAAAGACAATTTCTTCACTCATCTTTCACAGTTACAGAAAAACCTCATATTATCTCTGACCTCACATGAGTACGACTTGTTTAAGAGTTACTTTGCTTTAATATGGAATATATTACAAGAACCGACATTCCGACGGGAAGCTATTCAATATCTACTGATCAGTATTCTGTGCAATATAGAATATCTTGTCAAAAACAGCAATCAAAAAGAACAGAGCTGCCAGACACATCAGGAAGAGATTTTCCAGCGTTTCATTTCTTTAGTCAATGCTTATAGCAAGAGAGAACGTAATGTTAGTTTTTATGCGGATAAGCTATGTCTCACTCCCCGCTATCTTAACACTATCATCCGCCAAACCAGTCAACAAACAGTAATGGACTGGATAAACCAGTCCATTATATTAGAAGCTAAAGTATTGCTAAAACATAGCAATCTGCTTGTTTATCAAATTTCTGATGAATTGAACTTCCCTAATCCTTCTTTTTTCTCGAAGTTCTTTAAGCGAATGACAGGAATGACACCACATGAATATCAATTCTCGAAATAAATTTTATTTCGAGAATTCCTTAATTCTTTGCTCTTCTTCCAGCTTGCAGATCAATAATGTGTTATCTTTCTCTGCAATGATATATCCATCCAAGCCTTGAATGACTACTCGTTTTTCTTCGCTGGCATGCACAATACAATTTTTACTTTCATACAAACGGATATCGGTTCCTACGGTTGCATTTCCAGACTTATCCTGTGGAAGCAAACCGCGAAGTGCTCCCCATGTACCCAGATCTGACCAGCCAAAAGAAGCGGGAAGTACATAAATCTCCTGTGCTTTCTCCATCACTGCATAGTCGATAGAAATGCTTTCGCAAGTAGGGAATAACTTCTTGATCGTTTCATTTTCTTTCTCTGTATAGAAATCGGGGAAAATGCGATCGAAAATTTGTGCGATGCCCGGAGCATATACACGCAGCACGGAAGTAATAGTACGCACGTTCCACACAAAGATTCCCGCATTCCAGAAGAAATTGCCTTCTGCCAGATACTTTTCGGCAGTCTCTTTATCCGGTTTTTCCTTAAATGCATCTACGGTGTAAATCTCTTTATCTGTCTGGAGCTGATCGGCAGCAGCAATATATCCGTATCCGGTTTCCGGACGAGTTGGCCGGATACCTATCGTTACAATGGCGCTGCCATCATCTGTGAAACGAAGGGCTTTCTCCATCACTCTACGGAATTCTCCCGTATCAATGACTAATGCATCCGAAGGAGTTACTACAATGTTAGCATTCGGATGTTTTTTCTTGATCTTCCAGCAAGCAAAAGCAATGCAGGGTGCAGTATTGCGAGCACAAGGCTCCGCCAAAATATTACTTTCCGGAATTTCCGGCAACTGCTCCCGAACAATATCAATGTATTTTTCAGAAGTTACGACCCACATATTTTCTTTAGGGCAAACACCGTCGAAACGATCTGCCGTCAACTGAATCAGCGACCGACCACATCCCATTACATCAATAAATTGTTTAGGACATTCCGGAGTGCTCATCGGCCAGAAGCGGCTCCCTATGCCACCAGCCATTATTACAACATGATTATCCATACCTGTTATTCTCCTGTTAAAAAAATATTCTTTAAAATAGGTGTGCAAGGTACGCTAAAATGTCCAAAACAGCAAATAAAGATAAGAGTATTTGGTAAGCTCCCAATAAAGTACCAATATTTATTATGAAGAAGTATTCAATATAAAAACGGAAGACAACAAAAGTGCTATCTCCCGTTTTGAGTTGTATATTATCTAGTGATAATATCATTTCAAATATCAACGATCTTCACAGACAGTTGATATAATAGAAATCACATCGGATTTACACCGACATGAGGGCGTTGATCAGGAATACACCGCCGTATATTTCCTGACCACAAAATGTAGGGACTTCATGTGTGTAGCATGAAGTTAGGGACCTACATGTTCCATCTCACTTTTGTGTAAAGTATTAAAAGTACTCTATGACATTATTAACTTAAAAAAATCTTGGTCACCAATAAATCTTACCTATGCATTCTGCATCGAAACCCATTGACCGCTATATTGAATTTACTCTTCCTTGGTATGAGATTGTTCTCCATATCCATAACCGTAGCCATATCGCTTACCATAACCATAGTACTTGCCATATTTACCATAACCATAATAATAACCGTACTTTCTTCTCTTCAGATCCAAACCATTTATCACAGTACATAGGTTAGGCAATTTATCTTTTTCAGCAAGTTCGTTAATCAAAGTATATTCATTCTTGTGAGTATAGTCTGCACGACAGACATAAACAGATAGATCAGCCACACGTCCTATCAACAAAGTATCAGTTACCATACCAACAGGAGCGGTATCCAGAATCACATAATCAAAATTCTTCTTGAGCGTTTCAATAGCTTTATCCAATCCATCACGGGCCAACAATTCGGTCGGATTAGGAGGAACTGTTCCACCAGGAAGAATATAGAGATTCTTACTAACATCGGAAAGCTGTACCAAATCCATCAAATTCTTTTCCGGATTGGCCAAATATTGAGTTATACCAACTTCTTTTCTCGGAATATTAAATACCTTATTCAAACCCGGTTTACGAATATCAAGACCTACGATTACCACTTTCTTCCCTAATAAAGAAAGACTAATAGCAAGGTTAGCAGAGATAAAAGATTTACCCTCACCGCTGACTGTAGAAGTAACCAAAATCACCTTCTTATCATTTTCAAGCATAAACTGAAGATTCGTTCGGATATTCCGGAAGGTTTCACTCATCAAGTTATTTTGATTCTCAAATACAGCAATAGCTCCCTGCTTTTCATCGGTTAATGGGATATCACCAACAATAGGTAAACTTGTGAGTTTTTCTACATCAGAACGACCTTCAATCTTGAACTTAGTCAAATTGATTAAATAGATGACACCTACAGGAATTCCGACACCTAAAACTAAAGCAATCAAATAAATCATCTTACCTTTAGGTGATACAGGAATTTCATCAGCAATAGCATCATCAATTATTTTAGCATTGTTAGCTGTAGCAGCTAAAGTAATAGCATTCTCTTCACGTTTCTGTAAAAGCAACAGATACAATCCAGACTTGATCTCTTGCTGACGAGCAATACTCACAAACTGACGCTCCTGTCCCGGAGCCTCATTGATACGGCGAGAAAAACGACTAGCTTCACGATCCAAATCTGTTTTTGTTATCAGTAGTCCCTGTAAAGTACGGTCAAGAGTAACATCCACATTCATCTTCATCGCACGAATACTTGTATCCAGATTTATAATTGTAGGATTGTTTTCTGTAGAAGTGCGCAACAAACGTTTACGTTCTACCAGCATTTCGTTATAACGATCAATTTGAGCTACGAGTCCGGCATCCTGCAGACCAATATTACCAGGAAGTACCTCATATTCATTTCCTCTCATATATCTACGCAAATCCTCTACCAAATTGATTTGCGTTTGGTTCTCTACACGTTTCTTTTCATACTCCGCATTTCCTGTCAAAGCTATTTGAGCTTCACTCGTCAAATCCGTAATACCAGCATTTCGTTTAAAAGTCTCCAAACTTTCTTCAGTACTTCCTAACTCTTTTGATATAATACCAATACGTTCATCAATAAACTCTGCAGTCTTTTGTGCTTTTTCATTCTTATCATTATTCGTATTGATATTATACATTTCCAAAAGTTTATTGATAAAATCTTGCCCACGCCGCAGACTGGAATTCTTCAATGATATTACTGCAACAGAAGTTGTTTTGGAAGTAGGCTCAATAGTCATGTTTTTACAATACCATCTTGCTACATGCAAGGGATTATTTATAGTCGCTGTTATATTACGAACTTTTTTCTCCGAATCAACATCTTCAGTTCCCTTAGAAATCAAAGAATCGGGACTCATGAAAAAAGCTAATGTTCCTCTTTCAGTAGGGAAAACAGCTGGCAACTTATCAAAATGCTTCTGATATTTATCATCTCCTACCTTTACATTTATATCCAGACTTCCCTGCGGTTGTAAAGCCATCTCTACAATCATTGTTTTATCTAATAATTCCGCTTCTTGAGGAATCAGACTAACTTGTATTGGAGATGTCTTATACATGTCCTTTGCGGGAAATTCATCTTCATCTGTATAAGATACATATAGATTTAAATCTACAACTACTTCTTTAGCAATAGTTTTAGATCGAAGCACTTCTATCTCATTATCGATATTTTGAGAAGAAGTAACAAGACCATCTAAACCTAAATTTTCCAATTCTGATGCCATACCCACTCCTCCTCCTTTCTTATCATCTTTTATCAAAACTGTAGCAGATATATTATATACCGGAGTAGCCATACGTAAATATAGCCATGCTCCTAGCAAAAAGACAACAACTGTACCTACAAGCCAAGGCCAATGAATCAAATATTTAAACAGAATTTCCCGAAAATCTATTTTGTTTTCATTTGCTTCCTGTTCCACACTATATATTTTTTCTTCTTTCATCTCTCAAGATATTACTTTAAGATATTAAACAATAAACTGGCAAGTGATACCAAAATTGAAGTCGCAGAAAACCATAAACTAGTACTATTACCAATATCAGAGTTACGAGCTTTGGCTTTATTCGGAGTCACATAAATAATATCATTCTGCTGTAACCAATAATAAGGAGAAAGAATCGTCTCGGCTTTGTTTAAATCTAAAGTGATTATTTGTTGTTTCCCATTCGAATCTTCACGAATGAGTCTTACATTGTCACGAAGTCCATAAACAGTCATATCACCTGCCATTGCAAGAGCTTCTAATAAATTAACCTTTTCATTAGAAATAGTGAATGTACCTGGACGAGTAACTTCTCCAATCACTGATATTTTATAATTTACCATACGCACTGTAACGATTGGAGTTTCTGTAATATATGGCTTCAATTTGTCAACAATCATTCGTTCTGCTTCTTTTTTAGTCAGCCCCCCAAATTTCAATTCCCCTAATACTGGAAAAGAAATCATGCCTTCATTATCTACTAAATAAGGTTGTAATACAGGCTGAGTAGTAGTTAACGTAGTAGAAGTTGACAAATTTGAAGGACTGGCAACAGTCAGGTTAAAAGGTGCAGCCAACTCTGGGCTTGTACAAGATACCACTATAGTTAATAGATCTTTAGGCATAATCTTAGCATCATATAAACCCTCATGCTGTGTAACCTCATTAACTACATTCGCATCTTGCATATATGGCACTTTCTTGTAAGACTGGCATGATGCTACTAAAAATAGCAATAATATCCAACACATTTTTTTGTTAAGCATTCTCATAATTCATTTCATTTGTTTTCTTATTTCGACTCAATTCTAAAATTCAATATTAATATGCCGTCTTTTCTCCATGGATTGCATTATATACTGTCTTATACATAATATATAAATCCAATAAGAATGTCCAATGCTCAATATACCAAATATCACGCATTACACGACCTTCCATCTGCCAAAGTTCTTTTGTCTCACCACGATAGCCCGTTACCTGCGCCCAGCCCGTAATACCCGGTTTAACAAAATGACGAACCATAAACTTGTTTATTAATTGAGAATACTCCACCGTATGTTTCAACATATGTGGACGTGGACCAACAATAGACATATCTCCTTTCAACACATTTATAAATTGGGGTAGTTCATCAATACTCGTTTTTCTTAAAATCTCACCTATCTTCGTTTTACGTGGATCATGTTCTGTAGCCTGTAACGTATCACATAAGGCATTCACTTTCATAGACCGGAATTTATAACACCAGAATTCTCTACCGTCTTCACCGCTACGCTTCTGCTTAAAAAATATCGGTCCTGGAGAACTCATTTTTATAGCTATTCCGACAATTATATAAATAAAAGGAAAAGCAGTACAAAGAAATAACCCTGAACATACTATATCAAAAACACGTTTCACTATTCGATTCTCAAGCAGTTCAAGCGGTTCACGCCGAATAGATAATACCGGGACATTCCCCAACAGTTCAAAATACATCCTACGTTTCAGATAATTACGAACATTCGGGACACTAAAAAAACGTACTAAATGATTCTCACAATAGTTTATGACAGGGAGTATTTCGGCACTTCGCGCAGAAGGAAGACTACAATAAAGCTGGTCCACTTCACCTGTATATTTTTCTAAATAACCACTCACCTCTTTAGGCTGCCCTAAATAAGGTACTCCTATTGGATAACGGTCAGAGGGGAAATCCTCAAAATACCCTAATACACGATAACCAGAAGTCGGATCATCTGTCATTGCATGATAAAGTTCCTGCATATTATCATGACTTCCCACTAGTATAACCTTACGAACATTATTACCTTTTCTCCGATAAAGTTCCAAAGCATGCCGAAAAATAAGACGATAACTGATAATTACTATGATAAGAATAATATAGAATAACCCAAAAAAGCGAGAATATGAAAAATGAAAATGAAAAAGAGTTAAGACACAAATTGAAAGCAAGACAAAAGGAACCATGTTACGCAACACACGAAACATTATTTGTTCAGTACGCACCACAGGACGATGAAGGATGACTCCAGAGTGCATATTACAAAGCAAATAACACAAAGATAGCAATGCCATTCCTTGAAAGACAGAACCACATTCTCTACACCAGAAACGGTCACCCAATACCATTTCTAACCCCCATAATAGTAGATTCAGCAAGATTAGATCACCCAGTAATACACTTGATTTTAGGACTTTGTTAAAACGTTGAACTTCCTGCATAAATTATTCATTTATATATTGACTAATAATATTTTAAATTTTTACTCAAAATTCTATCTATTAATAAAGTTAGCGTCTAAATATTCACATCCGTTCATCTTTTTCCACCATACCTGTTCACTCGATTTATTTTTGCAAAATAAAAGTCCTGCATCCTTAATGCTTCATTTGAAGAATCAAATCCGTTTTTTTTCACTTCTACCACATAACTTCTACGCTTAGGCATATAGTCGTTAATTACTTCAACTATTTTATCAGCCCATATATCGGAAGATTCTTCTAATCCGATGTAATGCGCAAGTTCCGATGCCGTTGTTTCTTCAGTGATATTTTTAGAAAAAAAGATAGGAAGACCTGCACATTGTGCCTCTATCCCAACAACAGGCATTCCCTCATACAAACTAGGTAACAGAAAAGCATCAAAAGCATTATAAAACTGTTTTATATCGTCTCTGCGTCCTAAATCTATAACCCTGTTAATTATTCCATAATTCTGAATTTTATCATGCATCTCATTTTCCAATTCTCCAAATCCAATCATAACCAAGATTGCGTTTTCTTGTTTTTTTGCAATCTCATTGAAGATGTCAATTAAGAAAAGTGGATTCTTCTGCGGAACATATCTACCAATAAAACCATATACCACTTTATTCTCCCATCCAAACTTCTTTCGAGTATTTTCTCTAAGCTTGGCATTAAAAGCATTGGCATCCGCATCAATTACAGTTTTAAAGATACTTACCCTCCCCTTATCGTAAGTCTTTTTACCAAACTGCCAAATTCCACAATCAATAGAGTTAGCCATATAGCAATTTGTAAACCAATGAGAGAAAGGCCGCAAGGCATATTTTATAAGTGTTTTTTTTTCATTTTTATCACCTTTTGATATGCTCTCTGATATTCTCACTTTAACTCCAGCGATCCAACCTAAAAACATTGGAAATATATTGAGTGTATTATCAAAAGCATGCATCACTTCATACCGATTCTTTTTAAGAATCTTGTATGTTTCTTTTAAATGAGGAACAATATTCTTGTAAGGCGCCACTTTATAAACCCTTCCTCCCAATGCTCTAATTTCCTCTTCAGGGATTCCATTCGAATCCGAGTCACAGATAAAGTCAAATTGCACTTTTGTACGATCAATATGACGATAGTACTCCATTATCAGATTACGTTTACCACCAGAGTGCAATACGCCGGCTATTATAGCTATTCTTTGCATATTATTATTTCTTTATCGATTCATGATAAAATGAAGAGATACCATCCAACATTGGCGTTAAAATAACATCTGTAAACTGTGTCATTTTCTTTATATCCAGAACCATATTGGAGACATCTACAGGACGTGCGTTTTTATATTCAATTTTAAAGTCCACTTTTGAAATAATTTTTAAAAAAGCAAGTACATCATTCACAGAATACCCTCTACCACTTCCCAAATTGATTGTCTCATTACAAACATCTTTACTTATCAGTTGATAAAAAGCATTAGCAAGATCTTCTATATAAATGTAGTCACGAATAGCAGAACCATCTCCCCATACTTCCACCGATTTATTCTCTATAATCTTACCAATCGCCACTGCCACCAATCCTTGTTTTCCATGTAAATTTTGTCCATGCCCATAAGGATTAGAGGGTCTAATAATGAGATATTTTAGTCCTTGCGTTCTATTTTTAAACAAAATACTATTTTCCATCATTTGTTTAGACCACCCATAATAGGATATAGGTTCCATACTATCAGTTTCTACAAAAGGCTGGAGAGTTGTTCTGTTACCATAGATTGTCCCTCCCGAAGAAAAATAGACAAACTTTATATTTTCATTAGCACAAAACTCCATCAATTCAATCGAAGGAAATATTACATTCTTAAATTCATTAATATAATCACTATAGGTACTTCCAGGAATCAATGTTGATACTAAATGCACTACAACTTCTATTTTATTGGCTAATAGAATATTTTTCACTCCATTGATATTACTCAACGAATTTCTGAAAACTGTTAAATCATAACTACCCAGTCTTGATATATTGGCAGATTCTGGTTCTAGAATAAAAACCTGATGTTTTTTATCAGAAACAAAACGCTTCACCAAGCTAGAACCAATAAAACCGGCCCCACCTATAAATAATATATTCATAAAACTTTATTTTTATTCGTCAATCCTTTGTAGTTACTATCTCTGTATTTCGCGATTTCCATTAATAGCTTTGAAGATTTTTTTCATCTGTTTATACAATCCCAAGCGAACAGACCATAGACGAATATACTTTTCCAAACGATGCCGTAAGGTAATAGGAAAATACTTATGAAAACAAACTTCTACATCCCACTGATTCAAATCTTTAAAAAAAGCTTCCCGCCTAGGATTTACACTAACGGAATGAAACATCTCCTTCACCCCTTCTACAGCCTTGTCTGGATCAATCTCCACTATTTCTAACTGTGACGCGGATTCTTTTAATATAACATCAGCCAGATCTGAATGTGTCAAGATACGGGTTACTCCTTTATCATTATCTAATTTCTTACTGAACTTGTCAACATCGAAGCAATCCCATATTGTGAAGTCCGTATTACGATAACGTTTTTTAAATGCACATTGATAACAACTAGGACGAACACTCATGTTAGCAAAAAAAGCACGCATCATAATATCTGTATCAATTCCCTCATGATACTCTATAGAAGCATCATGTCCAATAATAGACATAGTTGAATATTTATATCCATAATATTTGTCTCTAAACAAAATATTCGAAAATTCAGATCTCATTTTCTTTTTTTGTACTTCCAAATATTTTCGATAAACTAATGGAGATGGACAAGCATGACAGACTACGTCTACCGTAACTAAATTCTCATATGGCCTTCTCAAAAAAGAAAACAATCCCTCCAACTGACAAGGAGTACCACTGAATAAAACATACTTTCCTTCCATAAGCAACTGTTTCGCTTCTTTGTATGTGTTACCTATTCTGCTCTGTACATATTTGCTATTACGAAACTTCTTCAAATCTTCATAACAATCAGCCCACTGGTGCACCACCTCAAAATCAGTGCTAAAACCTGCACCACAAACAATACCTTCTCTATCAAGGACCCATTTAGCTATAGCCGTAAATGCTCCGCCAGAAGTACTTTCACGTAATACCTGCACATTTTTATGCTGTACCAAGTATGCCCTCTGTTCCTTCTCAACATCCGGTTGTACATGAATCACAGGGCAAACTTTCTCGCACAATTCGCATTCTATACATATACTCGTATTCACAACTGGATAAAGGAAACCTTCATTGTCTTCACACATGACTATGCAATGCTTAGGACATACAGACGCACATGCTGAACAGCCGCAACAATTTCGTTTGTCTTTAATAGTTATCATAAGCTATCCCTAATTGCAACAAAGCTTCTTTTATGTATTGCCTAGTGAATTCTCTTAATGCAGCCAATCTCATATATACACTTTTATAGTCAATTGGCATCAACAGGCATCTCTCCACATCCTCATTTGCCTTTAAAAGTCTTTCTTCTACCCCAACCATAGAAAGCAATGAGTACAAACGCCCGTTTGTAGAAACAATGCCATCATTATTATATCGCCTAAAAGTAAAGAACCGTTTCCCATACAACAAAGAAAATACAGACGAATGAAACGAATCTGTAAATACATACTCCGCATCCCGAATCAACTGCACGAATTCTGCAGGACCTACATTATAGGGAGTATAATCAGGAAATCCTACATCGCTTTTTATATACTCATCGCAATGCTGTAGCTGCACAATCTTATAACCAGTTTTCTCCTTGAAACGCTTCACAAAATCCCGCTGATCTGGATTGTTGCCGAGAAAATAACAAAACAGATAGGGTTCCTTAACAAAACGTTCTTTCTTTGTGATACATTCCCATTCTTCGGCAGTGAAAAGGATAGTCGGGTCACAAACCACAGGAATTTCTCTTCCCGTAAGTTCTTTCACTATTTTCTGTCCGCTCGATTCACGTACAGAGCAAAAGTCCAGCCGCTTCAGAAATTTAGCAGCCTTCTGCGCCTGTCGTTTAGGAAGTCTTTCTATACCAAAACTAGTAGCAAAAGCTATCTTAGGCACATTGTCAGGAACAAAATTCAACGTATAGTAATTAGCCTCAATGTTTGAAGGTAACCACAACTGGTCACTGCCTACTATAAAAGCTGCATATTGGTGCGCAGCATTGGCAAGCTCTTGTTTCGAGTTGTAAACCTTAGAAATATGGAACTTAGTTTGACTGAAGTTCTTAAACATTTCTTTACGTAAAGCCATGCTATCCCGATATTCATTCCCCTTAGTATAGATAGCTGTCATTTTTTTCACTGTTGCCCACTTATCTTTTACCGTATTAATATCCCATATTCTGCTTAAGAAATAACGATATTTTGCTTTATTAATCTCACTTTGTAACCCATCTATGCAGATTGTTTCATTTTCCACTTTCATCTTATCAAATAGTAACTGGGTAGCATATGCTTGCAACTGACTCCCATAATTTGGTTGAAAATAGCAAGTGACAAGAGCTAATTTTTTATTATTCATACTGATATATCAATAATTATATTTTCCTTTTTTTAGACAATATTGTTTTAGCCACCCAATAAATGGAAGCATAAAATATATATGTAATCTAATAAGAGTTAGTGTCAATTTACGTTGTTTATCCATTCCCATAGTAGTGCATTTAGCAATAGATGTCGAGAAGAAATCATTCTCTTTAATTACCTTTGCAAAATTGTTTATCTTCTTAAATACAGAATCCTTATTGTCAGGATGGAAGTAAGTACTCATTGCTATAGCTATAACCACATAAGCCACTCTTTGGTATAATGGTTCGATAAATACTTTTTTGTCTGGAAATGTTTCAATATTTTCCTGAATCACATTAAAGCAATCTATTAAATATTCAGTATTTTTTTCATCGACCTTCTTAGATATTGAATTAGGATTATATCTATAATGATTAAAATATTCATTAACAAAAAGAGCTTTCTTTGCATGATAAAATGAGCGTAAAGAAAACTCTAGTCCTTCGGCCCCTTGTTTCAGACGATCATTATGTCTAATCCCATTCCTTTTCGCATAATCTGCTCGTATCAGCTTACAGTAAGCTGTTGCAATACCACTTTTATAGATAAGAGTATGTCTAGCTAAATCATGGCACTCATCATCTATGTAAATATGCTCTTGCTCCGAACATATCCATTCCCATTTTCCTTTAATGGAAATATCACCTAATTCCTGAATACATTTCCAAAATACTATATCCACATCTGTATGTCTTGAAAGATAAGCCACCAATTTCTCACAAGTATTTATGTCTATCCAGTCATCACCATCTAGATACATATGCCAATCTCCTATTGCCGCATCATATCCTGCATTGCGTGCTGAAACAAGTCCACCATTTTCTTTGTGAATTACTTTAATTCGATTATCTTTTTTTGCATATTCATCGCATATTTGCGGAGTAAGGTCCTTTGAACCGTCATCCACGAGTAACAATTCCCAGTTTTGATAGGTCTGATTCAAAATACATTCAACAGTTTCATAGAGAAACTCTTCGACATTATAACAAGGAACAATTATTGAAATAGAAGGACTATACATCATTATCAGAATAAAATTACATTTTCCATATAAACATTTACTAGAGGAATACCATCATTACAAAGCCTCATATCTATTTGAATCAAATTTATGGTACATAAGTTTTGCCTACCAGCTATATTAACAAGTAGAAAAACTGAAATACTATTTCTTGGCTACAAGAATCATTGATAAAACTAAAAAAATGGTATCTGTTTAGCTGTTAAATAAATATTTACCACACAACTTATTCAAACCTACTCTTTAGAAATTATTTATTGCATATATTTCAATCTAAAAGTATGCATCAACAGAAGTAAATAGTACATTCTATATTTAATGAAGAAATATGCAACTCCATTTTTTTTTGATTTTTTCCAAATGGGAGTTACTTTCCGATTAAAAAAATAATGTGGTATATATTGAGCTGTAAGCAAATTTTTCAAGTTTATTTTCTTTGATTTGAAAGACAAATTTGAGTTAGAATTACAATACAATGCAATTATAGGATTAATGTATTCTTTCATTAAATAACAAGTATATTCATCTTTACAATTGTCTATATTAATATTCAAAGAATTAATGGCTTCAACGACTCTATTAGGTAACTCCTTTAAATGATCTATCTTATGAGGATTGAATTTAGCAGAAGTGGAGAATCCTTTACGTATATAATGCAAATAATATACATTTGAAATAGTAATCCATGTACTTGCGACTTTTACCATTTGCATCATAAAAGCGATGTCTTCTCCACCATTTTTAAAATATTCATCAAATTTTATCGCATAATCAATCAACATCTTTTTTCTATATATACCATCCCATACACACGTAAAAACACCTCTTTCGAGTAAAGTGAAAAAAGAATTTTTAATATCTTCTCTATTAAAAATATCATCTGTAAGAACATAATTACGTTCTCGAATTATTTTTTGTTTCTTCAATATTATTTCCCTCTTACTAAACTTCACAATATCAGCATCATATTTTTTGGCTTCGCCATAAGCTGTTTTTAAAAGTCCTGGAAGATATTCATCATCATGATCTGCAAAAGCTATATACTCACCTACCGCTATATTCAAAGCTCTATTTCTAGCATTACATATACCACCATTGTTTTGATGAATAACTTTTATACGATTATCTTTATCCGCAAATTTATCACATCGTTCAGAACTCCCATCAGTAGAACCATCATCTACTAAAATCAATTCAAAATCTTCTAAATTTTGTGACAATATACTATTTACCGCACTTTCTAAATATAATCCAGAATTATACACTGGCATAATAATAGAAATCTTAATATTGCAATTTTCCATATTTATTTATTAACGTATGCCAATATCCTAACCCCATCATTTTAGCCTTAGCTATTCTATCGTTTTCGTATAACATAACAAGCATAAATAATCGTAAAGAACGATAGATAGCTCTTATAATAAAATGGTGACGCTTACCTAAATATATGCCATTACGAACCATATAATAATAACGCAACGGTGAATGTTGATAAATTTGATATTCTTTACCAAATAAATAGCGTAGTTTACTGTGTCCTACCTCATGTAATAAAACAGCATCATTAGCTCGAATAATCCTATACCCATATTCTCGCATAGAAAGACATATATCAAAATCTACAGAGTCAATAAAAAAGTCATCAGAAAATCCTCCTACCAGCTTCCAAGCTTCAAGGTTCATCATTGAAGCAGATGTAATGCACATTTGGACTTCTTCAACTCCAGTAGTCTTTGTCCTTAATTCTCTCTTTTCTCCAAAATTACGATCGCAAATCTTACAACATATCATTCCTAGCCTTGTCTCATTTATCAATAGAGAATATATTGCTACTAAATTTTTAGGAGCAACCGAGTCCTGATCAAGTGTTATTATCCAATCATAGCCATGTTCAAGAGCAAATCGAGCAGCTTGATTCAGTGCAGTTGCAATGCCTAAATTTTCATCATTTCTAATAAATGATATATTACTATAGACATTTATTATTTCCAATATATCTACAATATTTTTTGACCCATTATCCACAACTACAATTTCATTCACTTGTGGTAATATAGCCTCAATATTTTGGCACAAACGTTTTATGTCAGGATTAAATAATACTATTGATGCTATTACTTGCATATACCTATATTTACAAACATTCTACACACATATCACCTACCTCACATGATTTATCTATATAATATAGACTTCTTTTTTTTCTCAAAAACACGTACCACGACTACTAATATTAGTGTAAAGACTATAAAATCCAAACAATACATATAACTCCAACAATAAATGCCGTTAAATCCTATCTTAGCATATAGATTCAATAATATTAAAGATGAGAAACTATTAGCTTGTTTTTTTGTAAATGTCATAAACAAAAAAGCTAAAATAAATAGAAATAGCAATCCACCTAAAACATCAAAATCAAGAAACGCATCCCCCATTACAGTATAATATACATACATTCGAATATGCATAAGATTACCTAGTGCTGCATAGTCACGAGAATCAAAATATGGCGATATGTCTTTCCAAAAAGTATAACCTGTCCCATTAAATATACTATAACCATCACTATGATTATGTACATACCACCCTGCCTCCGCAAAATTCACGAACCCCTCACCTAGATATCTGTAAATACCTGACAGAACAATTTCACTTCCGCCATCAGCCCGAGCAACAGTCATGACAACTAAAACTAAAGCAAAACTCCCTAATACAACAACACCGATTATTGATAGTATTCTTTTTACTTTCCTAGAAAAACTTCTGTAGAAAATCACATAGTTAAATATAAAAACACAAAACGACTGAAATAAGGCACCACGACCACCAAATAATATCCCCAGCAGTACAGGATTAATTGCACCAAAAGCAGCAAGCACAACCCAATACCAACGCTTTTTCTGTTGAATCAGATAAAAGACACCTATTGGCAATATATATTGAAACCATGTCACTATACCATTACAAAATTTCCCCAAAGTAGACATATGAGCCCGAGTATCTACTATTGTACCTTGTCTATCAAAATAGACTTCTGCCATACTACGACCTGATAAGTTCATCGTTTGTATCAGATTTTCAAAAAAAGGAATAATTGAAATTATGCCCAATACAACAAAGCTAACAAAAATCAAGTCATATCCACCTAACTGAGGAACTCTTACATATTTAATAACTTCATATTTCCGTAATGGATATATTAGAATCAAGAAGCCTATAAATAAATATAATAACGCTATTAATGAAACACTTTTTCCATTAGATTCAGTCAGTGAATTGTAAAGGATAGAATCATAATAAAACAGACTGCAAAAAGAAGAAACCAAGAATATTCCTAATGTCAATAAAGCATAATATTTACCAGAATCTTTGCTGTACCAATTATATATAAAAAGGCCCAGATACAACGTAAAATTTGCAATCAAGTAAATATTGTTCATAATTCCCTACTCATTACACTTTTAACAACTCTTACAGGATTGCCTACAGCCACCGAATACGGAGGAATATCTTTTGTCACCACAGCATTGGCTCCAATAATAGATCCTTCACCAATTGTCACTCCTGGAAGTATCACTACATTATCACCAATCCATACATTAGAAGCAATGGACACACCTTTCAAGGAATATAATATGCGTTGTAGAGGAGGAATAGTCATATCCGTAAAATTTGAAGCTCCATGTGAATTATCAGTAATTGTAACACGACGCCCTAACAAAACATTATCGCCAATAAAAATAGAAGTAGCAGAAGTGATGTGGGTATATTCACCCAAAGTTACATTATTACCAATCTTTATGACACCATGATGATCCGCATCTTTTTTATGCACAGCTAATACTGAATGAGAAAACACATGAACACAGTCTCCTAATTCAATATATTCAGCATTCCATAGTCTTATTGAACGTTCACAAAATAATCCTTTTCCAACATGTCCAAACACTCTCACAACGCGATATGAGTATATCTTATCTAATTGTTTAATCAATTTGCTTTCCAACCGTATAGGATACACAATAGACAAAATTTGACCTATTAAATACACTACTTTATTCATTCTATTATTTTTTTCGCTAATCGCAAACGATATTTATAGACGAAGTGAAACATTATTATTACAAAATAGATTATAAAGGAAGTGATAACCCCCATATAACTATTCATTATAATAAAAAGAAATATTAATATTAATTCCCAAACAATATCTTTCCACACTTTCCAAGTACCTACCGATTTTGCAAGAATAAACTCTGCTACTACACTCCGTACAACTATTGCCAACAACATGGATATAATGACCGCTTTTAAACTATTAAAATAAAATATGGAAATTGAGATAGCACATACACTACAAAAAAAAGCAATAAGATTACACAATAACAACTGACGTACTTGATTAAACACCTTAAAAAGCGTATTACAAAGAAGATTCATTTTAGTATCAAAAATACAAAGTGGCATTAAATACAAAAGATACTTGACAGATTCCAAATACTGCGGTAACCAAAATTGCACAAAATAATAAATAGGCATATATAACAACAGAATCATAGGAAGATATAATGATAATATTCCACGCATCTTAACATAAAAAGCATTCACTTTCGTCATATCCCACCGTTTCAACTCTGGAAATAGTACAAGACTGGCTTGCATAACAAAAGTCATAAAAAAATTCACGAACATAAAAGCAAAAGAAACCACCGCAAAAGATTTTATCCCCCATGTTTGATCAACCAAGAATCGTCCATAACCTAATATTAACATTCCACATATATTAGCCAATAAAAGAACTATCCCCATTTTCATATTCTGCATCATTTCAATACGATAGGATACTTTTGATGACACAAATACAGCTTTGACAATCTCTTTTGATTTTATAATATAATAAATTTCACAGACAATATTACTTATAATATAACAAATTATATATGGTTCAAAATGAGTAATTCTAAATCCTAATAAGAAGACAATAAAAGCAATAAAAAAAAACGTCATCAAGACCTTCCCTAATGCGACAGATTTTATATCATTAACCGCTTGCAACACATACATTAGGAATCCCATTATATTACTCAAAAATATAAAAAGACAACTCGTTAGTATTGTATAAGTACGAGCAGGAGTTACATTTATCAATCCGATATAAACAAAAACAAGTAATATCAAAATTTGCCAAATAGAAAACATTCGTAGTTGATAACCCAAAGAAGAAAAATCAAGTTGATGATATTCTTTCCCTCCCTCACGTAAATATATACCATCAATTAATCCCAAATGAAGAAAAGCCCCATATTGTGTATAAAAGATAAATAATTGCCAATAACCAAATTCCTCTACCCCTAGGAGCTTAGGTATAAGCATTGACCACAAAACGCTCTGCACAAAATGCAAACCTTGTGCGCCAAAAGCATAAAAAAAGTTTTTCTTTAAAGTTCCCATCAAGAAAAGGGGTTATTAATCATACGCAAAAAAGGATAAGAAATGCATTTTTTATAACCGCATTTCTTATACTAAAATATTTAAATGTACTTATCTATTCTTATACATACTTTCATAATACTTTTGATATGCCCCACTTGTCACATTATCCATCCACTCTTGATTATCCAAATACCATCTAACAGTTTTCTCTATACCTTCCTCAAACTGTAAACTTGGTTCCCAACCTAATTCATTTTTTAATTTATTTGAATCAATTGCATAACGCAAATCATGTCCTTTACGGTCTGTTACATAAGTAATCAAATGATCTGAAGTACCCTCCGGATTACCTAACAAACGATCAACTGTCTTTATAATAACTTTTATCAGATCAATATTCGTCCATTCATTAAAACCACCAATATTATAAGTATCAGCTGTTTTTCCGTTATGGAAAATCAAATCTATCGCCCTAGCATGGTCCACAACATATAACCAATCTCTTACATTTTCTCCCTTACCATACACCGGCAAGGGTTTGCCCTGACGGATATTATTTATAAACAATGGAATCAGTTTCTCCGGAAATTGATAAGGACCATAATTATTGGAGCAGTTTGTCACAATGGTAGGCATACCATAAGTATCATGGAAAGCCCTCACAAAATGATCGCTACCTGCCTTGCTAGCTGAATAAGGACTATGGGGCTGGTATTTAGTTTCTTCCGTAAAGAATGTACCATCGAATTCCAAAGCGCCATAAACCTCATCTGTAGAAATATGATAAAAACGCTTACCTTCATAACATTCAGGAAGTGCCTCCCAAGTCAACTTTGCAGCTTGAAGTAAAGAGAGAGTACCCATTACATTCGTATGGGCAAATGTAAATGGATCTTTTATACTACGGTCTACATGACTTTCAGCAGCCAGGTGAATAACTCCATCAATGTGATACTGCTTGAAGAGTTCCAACATTTTATCAAAGTCACAGATATCAGCCTTTACAAAGGTATAGTTAGGTTGATTCTCAACATCTTTCAGGTTAACCAGATTACCGGCATAAGTCAGTTTATCCAAGTTAATAATGTGATATTCAGGATATGCGTTAACAAACAAACGCACTACATGCGATCCGATGAAGCCTGCTCCACCTGTGATCAGTATATTTCGTGTAATATTCATATTCATTCTAATAATCAGATTGTTGTTTCAATTCATTTATACATTTCTGCAGAGAGTCTTTCCAATAAGGAACAGTGATTCCAAAAGTAGATTTCACCTTTGTTTTATCCAGTACAGAGAAATGAGGACGCTTTACCTTACTGGGAAATTCATCGCTGTGACAAGGTTGAATATCGCACACATTGCCACTCAAGTCACAGATTTCCTTCGCAAAGTCATACCATGAACACACGCCTTCATTACTGAAATGGTAGATACCTTCTTTATAAAGTTGATTCTCCTCAATCACTTGATAGATAACAGAGGCCAAGTCTCCGGCATAAGTGGGAGTACCAACCTGATCAAAGACCACTTTCAGGGTATCTTTATCAGATGTGAGTTGTCGCATCGTTTTTACGAAGTTCTTCCCATAAAGGGAATAAAGCCAAGCGGTACGAAAGATAAGATAATGACAGCCGGTTTCCTGTATGCTATGCTCACCGGCCAGCTTCGTTTTACCATACACACCCAAAGGATTAGTTTCCCAATCTTCCCGACAAGGGACATTTCTGTCTCCCTGAAAAACATAATCAGTAGAGACATGTATTAAGGTAGCATCAGTTTCTTTTGCTACAACAGCCAGATTCTCCACTGCCTTATTATTCAATAAATCAGCAGTCGCAAAATCGTCTTCCGCCTTGTCTACATTGGTATAGGCAGCACAATTAACGATGACATGAATTTGGTTGTCATTGACCATTTTACGGATAGAATCACGACTGGTTATATCCAACTCTGCCACATCGGTAAAAATATATTGGTTGGAGCTGGTTGACGACACACGGCGCATCTCATTGCCAAGCTGACCGTTAGCTCCTGTCACTAGAATATTCATTGAGCTTAATACAGATTTTCGTTATAATCAAATAACCAGCCGGCTTCTTCCAGACGTTCGTGATGTTGGTCTTTCCCGGAAAGGATTATTTTATCAGCAGGAACCCTCCAGTCAATTTTCAACGCGGGATCATCCCAAGCCAGGGCACCTTCACATTGGGGAGCATAAAAGTTGTCACATTTATATTGAAAGATAACCTCTTCCGTCAGGACAACAAAGCCATGGGCGAATCCACGCGGAATAAAGAACTGACGGTGGTTTTCTTCAGTCAATTCCACCGATACATGCTCTCCAAATGTTGGTGAGCCTTTACGGATATCGACAGCCACATCAAGGACAGAGCCTTTAATGACACGTACCAGTTTACTCTGGGCATAAGGTGGCTTCTGAAAATGAAGACCACGTAAAACACCATAGCTGGATTTACTTTCATTATCCTGGACAAAATCTACCTTACGAACCTTTTCTGTAAATTCACGTTGAGAGAAAGATTCGAAAAAGTAACCACGGTCATCTTTAAAAAGGCGGGGTTCAATGATAACAACGCCCTCAATAGCAGTTTTGATTATTTCCACTGTGATTAGTGTTTATTAGTTATTTAGATTACCGGAAAGGAAGATGGCATTATTCCAGTCCCAGTTCATTTATTACTTTTAAAAGGTACTGGCCATATTGGTTCTTTAGCATGGGCTTGGCCAGTTCACGCATTTTATCCGCTGTTATCCAGCCATGACGCAGGGCAATACCTTCAAGACACGCGACTTTCAATCCCTGACGTTTTTCAATCACTTCAATAAAAGTGCTGGCTTCGGAAAGAGAATCGTGCGTGCCGGTATCAAGCCAGGCAAAACCACGGCCTAATAGTTGGACCTTTAATTGGTGGTCATTGAGAAATTCCTGATTAACGGTAGTGATTTCTAACTCTCCACGGGGAGAAGGTTGTATATGTTTGGCTACATCCACCACTTTATTGGGGTAGAAATAGAGTCCCACTACAGCGTAGTTAGATTTTGGGTTTTCTGGTTTTTCTTCGATACTCAAAACATTTCCATCCTTGTCAAAGTCAGCAACTCCATAACGTTCGGGATCGGCAACCCAATAACCGAATACGGTTGCTTTCTGCTCCTCCTCGACTGTACGGACAGCCTCCTGCAACATGCGGGTAAAGCTTTGGCCATAGAAGATATTATCACCTAATACCAGACAGACGGAATCATTGCCGATGAAGTCTTCACCGATAATAAAGGCTTGTGCCAGACCGTCCGGAGAGGGTTGTTCGGCATATTCAAACCGTACTCCATAGTCGGAGCCATCACCCAAGAGACGCTTGAAGCCCGGAAGATCATAAGGAGTGGAAATGATCAGGATCTCACGGATTCCAGCCAACATAAGGACTGAAATCGAATAATAAATCATGGGCTTGTCAAAGACAGGAAGCAACTGCTTGCTCACTCCTTTGGTGATAGGATACAGACGAGTGCCTGAACCACCAGCTAAAACTATTCCTTTCATAAAAGTTTATTTCAATTTTAGAAAATAAGTAAGCTGTTTTGAGATGGACACAAAGTAGCTTTTATTCTGTGTTTATTTAAACGGTTCCACATACCCAACCGGCATATCCGCACAAGCACACCCCAGCATATTTAACCGGACAGCAATCTTACTCCTGCCATCCACCGTGACAAGCTCTCCTACAAGACCAGTCAAAGGACCTTTGACAACACGTACTTTTTCACCACGTG
>OGRP01000596.1_pt1 | contig 34301 bp, 18 predicted proteins | sample 1553531 | NCBI WGS metagenome assembly OGRP01 (sample SAMEA2580045, study PRJEB22360) | human gut metagenome | biome: human gut; feature: human-associated habitat; material: faeces | place: Denmark | collected 2008/2010 | reverse complement strand
TTCCAGAGACAGGCAAGTAGATCAGTATTATGCTAATTTAAGGAGTCAACAACAAATTATATGCAAAAGGAAAATGGCACAGAGATAAAAAATAGGCAAAATATCTAATGGCATGGAGGGGCGAGTTTATGAAAAACAAATTAAAGCGAGTTACCATTGCAACTTTATCTGCTTGTATGATTGCAAATGCGGTACCGATACCGGGGAATGTAGCAAAGGCAGCGGTGACGCAGGAGATGATCGATTTTACCGATGAGAACAGTCAGGGCGGCTGGGTAAAAGATGGGGCAAATGGAACGATCACTTTCCAAAATGGTGAGGGTGATGATGGATTTATGGTACTTGAGTCTGCAGGAGAGTCCTTTTTCAAATATGGAAATTCCAAAACCCGTCAGGATGGAATTCTTGAAATGGATCTTACCCTGACGAAAGGACCGAATGGGGCGAGAATGTTGATTTTGTTCCGTTACAATTCTTCCTCTGACTGGGAAGGAATTGGAGTAGACGGTACTCACTGGTTCTGGCAGAAAGGTTCTTCTAACTGGGGAGATCTTAATTCCACAAAGACGACGTTTGATGCATCAGATATAAACCAGAAGCATCATATCAAACTGGAGTATCGTGGAAAGCAGATCAAGGTTTATCAGGATGGAGAGGTGATTATTGATCAGACAGTAGATGCATTTAGTGATACGATGTCCGGACAGATTGGAATGAGAGTCTGGGGAGAACCAACAGAAACCCATGGATGTGCTTTGAAGTTTGACAATATAAAAACTTCCGATATTTTTTCAGCAGTTTCGATTGATCCGAAAAGTGTGAAACTTGAACAGGATACAGCGGCAGCACAGGATATTGAAGTGGCAATAACAGGCGAGAATACATTAAGTGCGATTAAAAATGGATCAGAGGTATTGGAAAGGGGAACGGATTATACTGTAAATGGTCAGAATGTCACAATTAAGACAACTTATCTTGAAAAGATCAAAAGTCAATCCAGTACAAAGCTGGTTTTTGAATTCGAAGATGGGCAGACACAGACATTCACGATTAATATTAACATTCCGGAACCGACGGTATCCTATACAAGAAATTTTGCGGCAGACGGAGCAGACGGCTTTACGAAAAAGAGTGGAAGCGGTTCTATGAGTCTGGAAAATGGTGCCATGAAGCTTCAGGGAGATGGCGTATTTATTGATGATAATTCGGCAAGCCTGAAAGACCAGGAAATTGAATTTACATACGATCCAATGAATGATAATTGTGGATATGGGGCAGTTCTCCGGTATGTAAGTGATAATGAGTATTTCTATGTTGGACCGTCTTCACAGAATAATCAGCATTATACCAGATGGAATATCTGGAATGCACAGGGACAGTCACTTCTTGGAAGTGAATATAATGACAGTGGTTTTATTCTTGCAAATAGAGTGGTTCCATATAAGATAAAAGTAAGGATTGTGGACAAGTATGTGACAGTATTTGTTGATAATGAGGAAATTCTTAATAGAGAACTTAGTAATGTTACGACAAATCCGGGAAAAGTGGGATTCAGAACCGGAAGTAATAATGGAATGCTCATCCAGAAGTTTACGCAGGAGAATGCAGCTGTACCGACAGTTGTGGAAAATACAGAGCCTGTAACAATTCAGTCAGATGCCATGACAGTCCGTCTGGACCGTGCATTCCCGCGGGTAATCGATTATACATTAAAGAACGGTGGGGAGACTGTAAAAGGACAGGAACTTGCATTACATCAGATTGAGTTAAATAATAAACTTTATACACCGGATGTTACAGCAGATATCAGTGAGAATAAAGCGGTTTATCATGTGTCAGAGGCGACGACAGGAATTTCATTTGATGTTATATTTACTGTAGAAGGAAATGTCCTTTCTATGAATGTAAAAAATATAGTTGATGATCAGACGAAACTGTACACTTTGAATTTCCCGCGTCACAGTTTGATTTCTATGTCAAGTAAAGATGCGGACGGAAAGCTGACTGTAAATAATTATCAGGGACAGAATGCGATTTCGCTTTCTTCAGCCAATGCATCAGAAGCATATAATGAGACGACGCTTGCAGTGTTAAGTAATCGGAATGTTGCTGCTGCATTAAGTGGAGAATCATATAAAAACCGTCATGAAGTAGCATACCAGACGTTTGCGGCAGGAGACCATAATTCTACAGGTTTATGGATGAATGAGTATACTTACCGTGGACTGGATGGAGAGATAATGTATCTGCCTGCAGTCAAGGTAGCGGTCACAGCAGATTGCAATGGAGATGGAAAAGTAGACGCTCAGGATGGTGCGATTGTACTTCGGGATAAGTGCATGACCAGAAAAAGTGGAGCGGACGAAGTGACAGACTCCTGGACAATGATCGCAATGAATGTAGGATCCGAAGCTCAATATCCATTTCTCCGTATTTTGGATAATGTGAAGAAGATGTATCTGGCTACAGATGGATTTGGGCAGAATATTATTATCAAGGGATATCAAGGTGAAGGACATGACTCATCTCATCCGGATTATGCAAATTATAATAAGCATGCTGGTGGTCTGGAAGATTTCAACACTTTGCTGAGTGAGGCAGAAAAGTATAATGCACAAATAGGTATTCATGTAAACCAGACAGATACTTACCCGGAAGCTCCGCAGTATGGAAAGCTTGCAGCAAGCCTTCCGGCCTGGGATTGGTATGATAGTTCAAAAGGCATTATTCGTGAGAACGACGATCTTGACACATCAGAAAATGGATTGGATGGACGTTTTTCGCAATTATACGATAAAGATACGCAGGGAAAGATTGATACGACATATGTAGATGTATTCTTTGGAACAAGATGGCCGATGTATAAATTAATACAGAATATAAAAGGCCGCAACATTATTCTTGGAACAGAGAATCCTGATGAAATGGTTTCCCACAGTGTATTTGTCCATGGTATTCAGACCGGGGCAGGCAACTTTAAAGGAGCAGGAAATCTGGTTCGTTTTGTAGAGAACAACCAGTCTGATATTTTCCAGGGAACAACTTTGTTCAGAGGAATACAATCGAGAAACAACGGCGGCGATACAGGCGGAGCAAGCAAAGGTGGTGCTGGTATTGACGGTTGGCAGCAGTCTTCACAGGGAAATAATGCAGCAAGTATGAATGATTCGCTGGATACATTTTATTGCGAAGTACTTCCGGCTAAGTTCCTTGCACAGTATCCGCTGATGCAGTATGAAAGCGAATCGCGGGCAGTTCTGGGAAATAGTAACGAAGTAGTAACTGAGATCGTGAATAACGTTAATGTTATTACGCTGGACGGTGAAAAAGTTGCCGAAGGAAATAAGATTTTCATTCCATGGGAAAAGGATGATGATGAGCAGGGTAAGATTTATCATTATAATAAAGATGGAGGTTCAAGTACCTGGACACTTCCGGAATCCTGGGGAAATGTAACTGAGGTAACGATTTATAAACTGTCTGCAGAAGGAAAATCTGATAAGAAAACGCTTCCTGTGACAGGACGTAAAGTAACAATTGATGCGACAGCAAAAACAGGATATGTACTTTACAAAGAGGATGCTGTAAAAGTTGATACGGCTGATACAATGGAGTGGTCTACAGGATCTCCTGTGAAAGATATGGGATTCGATTCCTATAATTTTGATGAGTGGAAACCATCATCTACATCTGATAGTGTAGATCATATAAAGATTAAGGATAATAGTCTTGGAAATGCACACCTTTATATAGAGGGAACAAAAGATGGACAGGTAAGTCAGACTTTAACAGGTCTGGTTCCGGGGCAGGCTTATTCGGCATCTGTATGGTGCATTACTGATGATGGACGAAAAGCATCAATTGAGGTAAAGAACGGGGACGAAGTAGTTTCAAATTATATGGAACAGAGTAATGTCACGTATGGAGTTCATCATAATGATAAATATTTGACTAAGGCTCAGCGTATGCAGGTACGTTTTACTGCGGCATCTGACACGGTCAAATTAACGCTTTCTGCAGCAGCAGGAAAAAGCGATACATCGGTTGTTGACTTTGATGATGTGCGGGTGGCAAAAGTTGATGCTTCTACTAACCCGGATCCGAATAAGTATACTTATTGGGAGGATTTTGAAAATGTAGATCAGGGCTTTGGAGTATTTGTGTCTACGGAGTCTGATCAGTCGCATTTATCTCAGAAAAATCCAGTGAATCCAGAGTATACGACGGATGTGATTGATGGAAACTATTCTTTGAAGATTCGTGCAAAAGATTATATGAGAACCATTCCATCAACGGTTAGATTTAAACCGAATACAGAGTATAAAGTAGGCATTGAATATAAAGCACCAAGTGCAAATGCGTTTACTTTTGCAGTAAAATCTGATAAGGCTTCAAAGACGCTTGCAAGTGCGGTGGCAAATGCCCAGAGTGGAAAGCTTGTTCTCGAGTTTACAACAGGTGATGAAGAAGACTGCTATGTAGATATTACAGGACAGAGCAGTGAATATTATGTTGATAATTTCTATGTAGAAGAGGCATACATCCCGGCAGACTTTTCAGAGTTACAGAAGGCAGTAGATGAGGCAGAAAAATTAGACAGAACGGTATATATGACAGAGTATTATGCCGGTCTGGACAAGATTCTTGCGGAGGCTGAGAAAGTACTTGACAATCCACGGACAGAGCAGAGTGAGGTTGATGAGATGACCCAAAAAGTGAGGGATGCAATAAATGCATTACAGCCACTTGCGACAAATGCTGACTTTGCAGCACTGGAAAAAGCAGTAGAGGAAGCTGAGAAAATTATAGTAAAAGATTATAAAGACACATCGGATTTTGAAAGTGCATTAGCTGCTGCAAAACTTCTTTTGGAAGGCAAGGAAACGAAAAAGGAACTTAAGCATACAGAGGTAGCAACAGCAACTGATACGCTCGTTGAGAAGCAGAAAGCACTAAAACCGGTAGATCCGAAACCGGTTGACCCAGATCCGGTAGATCCAAAACCGGTAGATCCGAATCCGGTAGATCCAGATCCGGTTGCCCCAGGCAAGCCATCTACTCCGGATAATTCGAATGGTGCAGGACAGACGACAGGAAGTGGCAAGCCATCTGCTGACCAGAAAAATCCGGCGATGGGTACAAAAAAATCTGGAAAAGCAACAAAAACCGGCGATACAACTCCGGTTGTACCGGTGGCAGGAGGGGTACTGGTCTCTGCAATGATGCTTCTTGCAAATTTTCTCAAAAAGAAAAAAGACAATTGAGATGAAAGAGTGATGTTTGAATAAAAAATATGCTCCGTTCAGGCAGACAGGAACAAGAAAACCTGTTGCCTGAAGGAGCATATTTTATCTTAAGCACTCTTTGCATTTCCACTGACCAAGGCCTCATATTCACGCAGTTTCTCTTTCGCCTGTGGAGTTAAGTGCCTTGGAACTTCAATCTGAACCGTTACATACTGGTCACCGTGAACCGAAGGGTTCTTCATGGAAACAATTCCCTTTCCTTTCAAACGGATTTTAGAACCGGACTGTGTACCCTCACGGATCTTACAAAGCACATTGCCATATAAAGTCTGAACCAGTGCTTCACCACCAAAGACAGCCGTCGTGAAAGGTACAGTAATTGTCGTATAGACATCCGTTCCCTTTCGCTCGTATCCCGGTTTGTCAGCGACCTTGACCTTCAACATCAGATCCCCGGCATCTCCGCCATTTGTACCGGGCATTCCCTTGCCACGGAGACGGATCGTCTTACCGGTGTCGATTCCTGCAGGAATATGAACCTTCAGTGACTGGGAAGGATTTCCCGGAGCATTTGGATCCTGTAATGTAATGACCTTGTCACAGCCAAAAGCAGCTTCATCAAAACCAACGGTTACTTCTGCATTCAGATCGGATCCCTTTGACTGAAAACCACCGGACTGGAACCCACCATGGAAGCCGTTCCCAAAACCGGAAGAAGTCTTGCGGGAGGTTCCTCCGTGGAACATATTTCCGAAAATATCTCCGAACATATCATCCATATTACCACCCTCAAAGTGGTATTCCTGATACCCACCGTTTCCGGTAAAACCGCCACCACTGAAACCACCACTGCCAAAACCATTGCTGCCAAATCCGGTTCCGTCAGATCCGGCTCCACCAAAGCCACTTCCATAGAATCCACCATGGAAACCACCGGTGCCGTAACCGCCGGCTCCATCGGCAGCACCGCTCTGGTCAAATGCAGCGTGACCAAACTGGTCATAAAGTTTCTTTTTCTCAGGATCACTCAGGATATTGTAAGCTTCTGTGATCTCTTTAAATTTCTTTTCGGCCTCTTTATCACCGGGATTCGTATCCGGGTGATACTTTTTAGCAAGCTTTCTGTAGGCTTTTTTTATTGCTGACGGATCGGCACCTTTCGCCAGTCCGAGCAGTTCATAGTAATCTCTTTTCATAGACTCACCCTCATATCTTTCCGTTACGTTTGTATCATCTGATCTGCATTACTTTTTACACTATTGTATGCAAAGAAACAGTATCATTCATACTGTTCTATATGTAATATAGCAAAGAGAATAAAAGCCGTCAAGGGAGAATCAAAAAGAATGTTCCGAATTAGACAAAATAAGCGTGGGAATCAACCGAAAAGAACGAGTTGAAAAATTCTGCTGTTGTTATAATAGTATTAAGTCAGAGTGGGTGAGTTCGTGCGTAGAAAGAACAAGATTTCAGAACAGGAGGTGATGCGGAGTATGAAGAATCGAAAAAAGCAGTTCCTGAAGATCGGAATTGCAGTATTGGTGATCGCGGTTGCGGGAATTGTTGCCGGGGTCGTCCGATACAGAATTGATAATCGATTCGATTTAACTGTTGGGGGGCATACAATCAGTAAAGATGAATATGTGAACTGCATGAAATCTGTAGAGTATGATACAGAGGTGCAGATTCAGCAGGACTATGATGCCGTTTATGAAGATGGCTTCTGGGAGAAAAAGTATGATGGAAAATACGGCTACGAAATTCTGACGGAAAATACAGTGGAACAGTTGAAATACATCCATGCGGTCTATGACCTTGCAGAAGAATGTGGTGATGTATCAGACAGCAGTTATGAGGCTTTGGAAAAGCGTTGGAAAGACGAAAATGCAAAGCGGAGTGAAAAGGTTGAAAATGGGGAAGTGGTCTATGGACTGAAAGAGTATACTTTTCAGATTTATCTCCAGTATGAAATGAGTACACTCAAAGAAAAATACTGCAATGATGATACCCGTGAGGGCATGGAACTGACAGAGGACGAGATACTGGAACACTACAACAGCCGTGAGTGGATCTTCGGGGACAGCGAAGAGAATGCTGATCTGGAGACAGCAAGAATTGCGGTGGAACGTGAGTTGCGTGAAAAGAAATATGATGACATCATCACGCAGCGTGAAACTGATTCTCAGGTGGACGGAAACATGGCAGATGTAAACCGGTTTACCTTGAAGAATATAAAATGATGGAAGGAGCAATATTATGAAGAAGAAATGGATGAGCGGTGCTCTGGCTCTTCTGCTTGCAGGAACTACGGTTGCATCAATGACGCCGGCAGTTGCTGTTAATGCTGAAGGACAGAACACTGCAACAGGAACAACATATTATGTTGATTCCGAAAATGGAAATGCCGATGAAAATGCAACAGGTACTTCCAAAGATGATGCATTTAAAACTCTGAAACAGGTAAATGCAGTGAATCTTCAACCAGGAGATCAGGTACGTTTTAAGAGAGGATCTGTCTTCAATGGAGAGGCACTTCATTTTACGAAGGAGGACAGCGGTAGTGCAGATGCATCGGTTGTTATTTCAACTTATGGAGATGAGAGTGCAGCCAGACCGCAGATCAATACAAATGGTCAGGGACGCTGGAATCTGAACTATGGAAATCCACTGGATAACCAGAACCATAAATGGAAAGGTGAAGTATCTTCCTGTATTCTGATTGAGGATACAGAATACATTGAGATCAATGGTCTGGAACTGACGAACAACAGAGCGACAGATAAAGTACCGGAAACAGATTCAAATGGTAATGTACGTGACTACAATGATGCTTATGCAATGGACAGAACCGGTGTTGCCGGAGTTGCAAAAGATAATGGAACAGTAGATCATATCGTACTGAATGATCTTTACATTCATGATGTAACAGGTAACGTCTATAATAAGCACATGACCAATGGTGGTATCTACTTTATCATGGAGAAACCGACAAATGAGGCAACAACAGGTGTTGCAAGATACAATGATGTTAAGATTAAGAATTGCTATCTTGATACAGTAAACCGGTGGGGAATCGCAGTTGGATATACCTATCAGTGGGGAAGATTCACAAATGCTTCTCTGTCAGATGAGGTGATGTCTACATATGGAGCATCCAAGGTTGTAATCGAGAATAACTACCTGAACAATGTCGGTGGAGATGCGATTACAACAATGTACTGTGACAATCCTTTGATCCAGTATAATGTGTCAGAGAATGCAGCAAAGCAGATTAATAAAACAGACTACTCACAGCAGCAGCCAAGTCTGGATGCAAATGGAAATGAGACTGGTAAACAGGACGTTGGAGCAGGACGTGTGGCAGCAGGTATCTGGCCATGGAAGTGTAAAAATGCCATTTTCCAGTACAATGAATGCTTCGCAACGCTGAATGCATCCAGCGGTAATGGTGACGGACAGCCTTGGGATGCTGACTACGGTGATGGAACAAACTATCAGTACAACTACAGTCACGGTAATACGGCAAGTACGATCATGTTCTGTGGACCGCAGTCCATCAATAATACATTCCGTTACAACATCAGCCAGAATGAAGATATGGGACCGCTGGATCCTGCTGGAAATACAGGAAATTGTCAGGTTTACAATAATACCTTCTATATTAAAGCGGGACTGAATACAATCTGGCATAGAAGTCATGGAAATGGTGGACCGGTTACAGCAGAAAATAATATTTTCTATTTTGCAGGAAGTACACCGGCAACAGTTTCAAACTGGAATCCGAGCAACAATAAAGTATTCGACAACAACCTGTACTACAATGTATCCAATTACCCAACTGATGCAAATGCAGTAAAGGTATCCGCAGGAACAGCAGTACTTGTTGATGCAGGTTCAGGTCCGGTTGCAGCAGCAGAGGACAAGCAGGCAAGACTGCATGAAGATCCGACAGCTACTACAAAATTTGATGGATACAAACTGGCAGCAAACTCACCGGCTATCAATGCTGGTAAAGTAATTGTTGACAGAAATGGTTATTCTATCGATCATGACTTCTTCGGACATGCAATCACAGCAGTACCGGAAATCGGAGCAGCAGAAAGTGATGCAGTTACAGCACTTGTACTTCGTTCCAATACATACACAATTTCAGGAACAAATGTAAGTGATCTTCCGAAGAATACAACAGTAGAGCAGTTCCGCAACAACATCATCGTTGATACAGGCGTTACAGTTACTGTAAAAAATGGTGATAAAGTTCTTGGCGATGCAGATATCGTGAAAGGTGGAGCAACCGTCGTTCTTTCTTATGAAGGAATGGAGGATGTAACTTATACAGTAGTTGCAAGTTCTGATAAAGAACTGAAATCTTCTTACTACATGGTAAGCGGAAAGACACTGAGTGTTCCTTATACAACAGCAAATGCTACAACAGTCAGCGAGCTGAAGAAGAACATCACAGTAGCTGATACAGCAACAGTTTCCGTACTGAACAATGGAACAGCATTAGCTGACGGAGATGCAGTAACAGCAGGAGTGACAGTACGCATCACGGCTGAAGACGGAACAACAAATGACTATACGGTAGCTCAGAAGAATACATACAACTGGACACTGGACTATGCAGGACAGCAGCAGGGAAATGTATGGTTTGCACAGCAGAAGAACGGTAATGGCGACTGGGCTGATATGACAGCTTATGATAATACTTATCCAAACTGGGTACTGAATACATACTATGGTGTTGGTGTAGATGCTCCAAATCACAGTACAGCAATGAGCGATTCCATTCATGGACTGATCTCTGCTCCACCGCAGACTTCTTATTCGACAGCAATGGTATTCAGAGCACCGAAGAGCGGTACAGTATCCTTCAATGTAAAAGATGGTGAGCCGTATCTGCGTCAGGCTGGAAACTCAGGCGGAACAGTTACATTAAGCCTTCTTGTAAATGATACAGTAAAACAGAGTGTAACACTTTCAACAAGTAATCAGAAAGCAGCAGACTGGGCAAATTTTGATGAGATTGAACTGAACAAGGGCGATGTGATCCGCGTAACAGCAAGCTGCAACAGCAATCCAAGCAGGCCGTCTGTTCATGTTACTCCGATCATCACATACGTTGACAAGGCAGTAGTTGATACAGAAGCACCGGATGCTCCGACAGCAGTAAGAACAGCAGATGTTACAGAGACAACAGCTCATGTTGCATGGGAAGCAGCTCTGGATAACGTTGCAACAACTGGATACAACGTATATGTAAACGGAGAAAAGGTAAACACAGAACTGGTAACAGCTACAGAGTATGATCTGACAGGTCTTACACCAGCTACAGATTACAGCGTAGAGATTGAAGCAGTAGATGCAGCAGGAAATGTATCTGAGAAATCAGAGGCAGCTACATTTACAACAGCAAAGGCAGTCGATACAGAAGCACCAAGCGTTCCGACAGACGTAAAAGCATCTGATGTTACAAAGACAGGTGCAACTGTTACATGGACAGCTTCTACAGATAATGAAGGAGTTGCCGGATACAATGTATATGTAAATGGAACTCAGGTAAATGATACACTGGTAGCAACAACAGAATATGTATTGACAGGTCTTACAGAAGGAACAGAATACACAGTAGAGGTAGAAGCTGTTGATACAAATAACAATGTATCCGCAAAGGCAGCAGCTACATTTACAACAAAGAAAGATGCTGTAAATCCTGATCCGACAGTAGTTGATAAGACAGAACTCAAGGCAACTACAGCAAAGGCAGATGCAGCACTTGCAGCAACAGACAAGTACACAGCAGAATCACTGAAAGCCCTGCAGGCAGTTTACGATCAGTACGCATCCGTTCTGAATGACGAAAATGCAACGCAGGCTCAGGTTGACGAAGCAAATAAAGCCATCGCAAAAGCCCTCAATGCTCTTGTAGAAAAGAAGACAGATGACGGAAAGAAAGACGACGGCAACAAGGGTGACAATAAGAAGGATGATACAAAGGTTGATAACAACAAGAACAATCCTTCTAACACATCCAAGTCTGACAATAAGACTACAACAAAGGTAGACAATACTAAGAAAGCAGCTAAGACAGGCGATACGACAAACGTAGCAGTTTGGGCATTTGCACTGGCAGCATCCGCAGCGGCAGCAGGCGTTGTAGTAAAGCGTAAAAAAGAGAACTAAAAACTTTGCAGTTTTGTAAATGTGAAATTTAGAAACAAGCGGGGGAGGTTATGAAAAATGCTGATCTCCTTCGCTTTGATAACATAATGGGAGGAAAGACATGAGAAAAAAAACCTTATCAATGCTTATGGGCTTAGTTCTTGGAGTTACGACGATTTTCAGTTCTGTTGGAACAACAGGAGTTACGGTATATGCCGCTGAAAATGGCGTAACAGATGCGGACTGCACAGATAAAGATACTGCAGCACCAACACCGGACGATACAGTACCTGATGCAAATCAGTATAAGTATCAGAAGGATGAACTTGCAGCATTTTGTCATTTTGGTCCGAATACATTCAATGAACTGGAGTGGGGATTTGACCAGTCAACACAGAAAAAGCTTTATGAAGGAAGAACTCCAGATGAGATTTTTACGCTGGAAAGTGATTTCGACGCAGAAACATTAGTAAATACACTGAAAAATGCAGGATTTAAAAAGCTGATTGTAACAGCAAAGCATCATGATGGATTCTGTATCTGGAACAGTTCTTATACAGATTATGATATTGCAAGTACAAGTTATAAAAATGGAGAGGGAGATATCCTCGCAGAAATTTCAGCAGCGTGTACGGCAGCCAATATGGACATGGGATTATATCTTTCACCATGGGATGTAGCAGAGTCAACCTTTGGTTCAGATGGTGGGTCGATCAATAATGCCTACAATGAATATTATAATAATCAGCTTAAAGAAATCCTGAGCAATCCGAAATACGGAAATAACGGGCATTTCGTGGAAGTATGGATGGATGGAGCGAACGGTTACAATAATGTACCGCAGACATACAATTTTGAAAAATGGTATGCAACAATTCAGAAATATGAAGGAAGAGAAGCAGACTATAAAGCAGATTGTATGCTGTTCGGAGCAGGAACTCATACAACAGTCCGCTGGATCGGAAATGAAAATGGTTTTGCAGATGATACGACATGGGCAAAATCAACAATCCGTGATGGTCAGATCTATAATGATGACAGTCAGCGTACCGGAGATTACAAAGGAGATCCGACAGACGGATATTCCAATGGATATGAAGATGGTAATCACTGGACAGTACCGGAGGCAGATGCAAGAATTACATCCGGATGGTTCTGGGGAACACAGAAAAATACTCCAAGAACTCTGACAAACCTTGCAGAGATGTATTTTAGATCAGTTGGTCATAATGCAACATTACTTTTGAATGTGCCTCCGAATAATGAGGGAAAAGTAGACAAGGCGATTCAGGATCGTGTTGTGGAATTTGGCCAGAATGTTCAGGATACATTCAGAACCAATCTTGCAAAAGCAGATGGAACAACAATTACAGCAAGTAATGTTCGCGGCAATGATATTGACTTCAAGCCGGGAAATGCAGTGGATGATGCTGATGCTACATACTGGACAACAGATGATGGTACAACAAGTGGAAGCCTGACGATCAAGTGGGATTCTGCAAAGAGATTTGATGTTGTATCAATCGAAGAGGCAATCCAGAATGGACAGCATATCAATAGCTATAAAGTTGAATACAAAGAAAATGACAATGCAAGCTGGCAGACCATGGAAAGTGGTGTGACGGTTGGATCAAAACGACTGATCAGAACATCACCAATATCTGCAACTCAGGTAAGAATTACTGTCGGAACATCAACAGGAAAAGTTCCGCAACTTAGCGAAGTTGGAGTTTATAAAGCCAGCAAAGGCTTCCAGCTGAGTGGGGCTGCTCCGGATGGAATGGATTCGACAAGTGTAAATGATAAAACGAAGTTTAAATTTAGTTCTTCAGGATGGAATCCACAGACGGGAACTACTTATATTAATGGACAGAATACCTGGTCAAATAAAGCGGGTGCAAGCTTTACCTATGAGTTTGACGGAACAAAAGTATATCTGATGGGAACAAAAGATCCAGGGCATGGTCAGGCATATGTCTATATTGATGATATGGATACTCCGGTTGCAACGATTGATACTCATGATACCGTAAGATCAACAGGAGCAAAGATTTTTGAGTCGGCGGATTTGAAAAACGGACATCATACACTGAAGCTGGTAGCAAAGACGACAGCAGCAATCGGTGTCGAGGCAGCCTATGTCATTAACAATGGCGGAAAAGGTATGCTCGAAATTGAAAATGAAACCTATACGATGAACGAAGGCAGTGATCTTGCTGTCAAGATCAAGCGTGTTGGTGGAACAACAGGTGAAATCACAGCGAAACTTGAGCCAAACCCAGGAAGTGCGATTCAGAAGCATTTCAATACAGAGTTGATTTCTACCGTTCAGTTTGCAAATGGCGAGTCAGAAAAAGAAATCAGTCCTGCAGCACATGCAAACCGTGTGCCGACAACGGACGGGGATGTATATTTTACACTGGAGCTTTCAAGCAGCAGCCCGGTAATCGGACTTTCAAGCTCAGCCAAAGTAACAATTCTTGATGCTGATGCAATTACAAGAGATTCACTTAATACATTGATCACAGAATCTGAAGGATTAAAAGAACATCTTTATTCAGAAGGATGGACAGCGTTTGCAGCGGCACTTTCCTCAGCAAAGACTGTTGCAGCAAATGTAAATGCTACAGATACACAGATCAAAAATGCATACTCTACATTATATGCAGCTAAAGAAGCTCTTGTAGTACGTACGCAATATACAACAGATGACAGATTCCAGTTCCCATGGAAACCGGGAACAAGTGCAACGCTGGAAGCAGAGTTTGCGACAGAAGTGACGAACAGCAACGATACAGATTCAGATCCGGACTGGCCAATGCATATTACTGATAACAGTGATGCAAGCAATGGAAAATTTGTGACTGATATGGCATATAAGGATGTAATAACGTATGCTTACCATGCAGAAAAAGCAGGTACATATCATGTTGTGATGAGATACCGCAGCGGTTCTATGGAGAATGAAAAAAATGGTATCAAGATCACTGAAGCAAACGGAAAGATCACAGAGAAGACATTAGAAGTTAATCCTACAAAGGAAAATAATAATGTTGTATTTGGAACTGCTGAATTTGATATTGAAGTAACAGAAGCCGGAGACGGAATGATCTCTGTCACAGCCCCGAATACAAATAAGGGACCTGGAATTGATTACTTCATTATTACACCAAAGAACGTTGCAGTTGAGTCTTATGATATCACAGCAACAGCAGGTGAAGGCGGTACGATCACAGCAGAAGGTCTTGCAGACGGCAAGGTATCTGTTACAGAAGGTGAAAGTGCAACATTCACGATCACGGCAAATGATGGATATGAAGTCAGCGATGTTAAAGTTGACGGAACATCCGTAGGAAAGAGAACTTCCTATACATTTGAAAATGTAACTGCAGCTCATACAATTGAGGCGACATTTGCATTTACAAAATATACAGCAGCAAATCCATTTGAATTCCCGACAACAAAGGGAACGACAAAGACTCTGGAAGCAGAGTATGCAACAACGATCACTGAGGCATGCGGAGCAACAGAGTGGAGATGCGAAGTAAACTCAGAAGCTTGGGCAAGCAATGGAAAGTATATTAATTCTCTGAATAAGACATCTACAGGAGCAGATTCAGTTGCTTATGCTTATAATGCACCGGTAGCAGGAACTTATAAAGTAACAGTAACTTATAGAAGTGGTTCTGATACGAACAAACTTGCATGGAGTGAGCAGGATGGAAAGATCACTGCCGATCAGGTGGCAACACCGAACTCCAAGGTGAATAATGCACTTCAGGCAAAGACGGTTGAATTTAACATGGTTGTTACAACGGCAGGAGCAGGAACTCTTGTATTTACAGCACCAGATGGAGATTCACCACAGACAGATAAATTTGATATCGAATTAGTAAAACTGGCAGACGAAGCTGACCTTACAGAACTTCAGACAGCGATCACAAATGCAGAGGCAATCCTCAATGCAGCAGATAAAGATAAATATTCTGCAGCGGCACTTGTAGAGCTTCAGGAACTTGTAAATGCAGGAAAGCAGTTGACAACAGCAAGCTCTCAGGCAGATGTAGATGCGAAGAAAGCTGAGATCACAGCAAAGATTGCTGACATCCAGACTCAGTTCACAATTACAGCAACAGCAGGTAATGGTGGAAAGATCGCACCGACAGGAGCAACAAATGTTTACAAAGGAACATCCAAAGCATTCACGATCACACCGAATGACGGATATCATGTAGACAGCCTTACAGTAGATGGAACTGCAGTTGACGTTGTAACAGAATATACATTCTCAGACGTAACAGCAAACCATACGATTGCAGTAACATTTGCAAAAGATGCAATGACAGTTGCAAAGGAAAATCTGCTTGCAGCAATCAATACAGCAAATGAGAAGCTCGCACAGACAGACGCTTATACACCGGCTTCTCTGGAAGCACTTCAGAATGCTGTAGATGAAGCTCAGACAGTTTACAACAAAGCAGATGCAACTCAGACAGAAGTTGACAATGCAAAAGCAAATGTAGAAGCTAAGATTGCAGCACTGAAAGAGAAGGCAGACAAATCTGCACTGAGACTTGCAGTGAAAGCAGCAGAGGGTGAAGCAGCCCTGACAGATAAGTATACAGAAGAATCCATCGCAGCTCTTCAGACAGCAATTGATGCAGCCAATAGAGTTCTGGCTGATGACAACGCAACCCAGGCAGAGGTAGATGCACAGGTTGAAGCTGTAAATGCAGCAAAGGCAGCACTCGAAGAGAAGAAAGCACCGGTTGTAAAAGAGGAGCTTGAAAAGGCGGTTGCAGATGCAACAGAAGTTGTCGGAGCAACAGACAAGTATACAGAAGCATCACTTGCAGCTCTTCAGTCAGCAATCGATGCGGCAAATGCAGTTCTTCAGAATTCAGATGCAACTCAGGATGAGATTGATGCAGCAGTACAGGCTGTAAAAGAAGCAAGAGCAGCCCTGAAAGCAAAAGATGATGATAAGAAGGACGACAGCAATAAGGATGATGACAAGAAAGACGATAATAACGGATCCGATAATAATGGCGGAAATAACAACGGCAATGCGAATAACGGATCAAATAATAATGGTTCTTTCAACAATGGATCATCCAATAACGGTACTGCAAATGGTACATCAAATGTAGCGAAAGCAGCCAAGACTGGTGATACATCAAATGTAGCAGGAATGGCAATGCTTTGCCTGGCAGCAGGACTTGTTGTAGTAATGGCAAAGAGAAGAAGAACAAACTAATCTGAAGTGAGTTCCGAATTTTCAATGCAATAAAAGAATAAAAAATTCCTTCCGGGGGTTTCCTGGAAGGAATTTTTTTGTGGTTTTTATTTCAAAATCGCTTTTCTGTAATGGGATGGTGTTGCATTGATTACATTCATAAAGACCTTAGAATAATGCTGGGAATCTTTGAATCCGACCTGCAGAGCGATTTCTGTCAGCGTTAGACTTGTATTCTGCATTAACTCGATGGAACGGTTGATCCGGTAAATGTTAATGTAATTAGAAAGGGTTACCCCCATATAATTTTTGAAGATCTTACTCAGATAGCGGACAGAGATATGCAGCTGCAAGGCGATATCCTCCTGACGGATCTTCTGGGTAAAATGTTCCCGAATGTAATTCAGTGTATAAGCAACATAGCTGTTCTGAAGCTGTGGTTCGGAAAATCCATGCTCTGCCTCTGTATGGTCAAGGATATACAACATCAGGTTCATCAGTGCAACGTTAATATTTGCAGCAGAGAACAGACTGTTGGATGAAGCATAGAGAGTAATGAGCTTCTGAAGATGTTCGTCGATGACTGGATCAGATTCCATCCGGTAATAGAACTGGGCAGAAAAGAGGATCGCATGCATCAGGGTGATAGGAAAAACTCCCTCATCTTCAAGAACAATCGTGGAAAACATCTCAGGGTTAAAGTGAATATGCTGAAATTCACAGTCAGATGTGTCATTCAGATAAAAAGAATGAACTACATCGGGGAGTAACATGATAAATTCGCCCGCTGTACAGTGGATCGTTTCCGACTGAATATCCATATAACATTCACCGGAAAGAATCCGATAAATCTCAATATTTGTATGTAAGTGCCGGGCAAAACTATAACCGGCTTTACGATATTCAACAACAGCACCGGACAGGATGGAATCGGACAATGTCATCAATCCAGGTACTTCGTGTTCCTGAATCTTAGTCTCCTCAGCAGGAGGAGTAGAATGTTTATTTACTGACTGAACAGTAGTTTTTTTCTTCATGTGTAAAAAAAGCCTCCATAGATAAGCACAATTAATAAGCGTTAATCTGTATTATAACAGAAATAAAGAAAAAATGTACCGAAAAATACAAAAAATGTGAATATTTTTTTAAAAAATATAAATAAAATGTAAATTCAGAGGTTCTGAATTTGACAAAATAAGCGATTATAAAGAGTAAATTAAACAAGCACATTCAAAAGAAAAGTTTTATAATGTAGATAATTGGACATTGGGAGGAGTCTGGCCATAGGAATCGAAGCCAGAGGAATTTCATGACAATAAATTAAGATACATCAGAAACGTATCAGAAAGGGGTATTATGAGAAGAAAAATGAAATGGCGGGTACTTGCAAGTGCCTGTGCAGCAGCAATGGCTGTGACGTCTCTGCCGTATATGGCAACGCAGGTCAATGCGGAACCGGCCGCTGTAACGCAGCAGACCGGTGACAATGATCTGAAGCTGTGGTATACGAGTCCGGCAGATATTACCAAGTATTACGAAGGTTGGCAGGAAAAGTCACTTCCGATCGGTAATGGTGCAATCGGTGGAACGGTATTCGGCGGAATCACCAGAGAGCGTATCCAGCTGAATGACAAATCGCTTTGGTCAGGAGGACCAAGCACCAGCAGACCGAATTACAATGGAGGTAACCTGGAGAACAAGGGAAATAACGGAGCGACTATGACATCAATCCACAACTATTTCGCAAATGGCCAGGACAGCTCCGCAATCAGTCTTGCAAACAGCAACCTGGTCGGTGTAAGCGATGATGCAGGAACCAATGGATATGGATATTACCTGAGCTGGGGAAATATGTATATTGATTTCAAAAATGTATCATCTAACAACGATGTGACGAATTATACCCGTGACCTGGATCTGAAAACAGCCATCGCAGGTGTAAACTATGACAAGAGAAGTACTCATTATTCAAGAGAGAACTTCACAAGTTATCCGGACAATGTTATTGTTACACATATCACAGCAGACGGTTCTGAAAAGATCAGTCTGGATGTAAGTGTAGAACCGGATAATAGCAGAGGAAGTGCTATTAATGGGATTGGCGATAGCAGCTATCAGAGAACATGGGATACAACCGTGTCAGATGGACGGATCTCCATTAACGGACAGCTCACAGACAACCAGATGAAATTTTCATCCCAGACTCAGGTTATTACCGACAATGCCGGTACGGTGACAGATGGGGATGGAAAAGTAAGTGTTTCCGGTGCAAGTGAGGTTACGATCATCACTTCCATGGGAACAGATTATAAGGATGAATATCCGAGCTACAGAACAGGTGAGACTGCAAGCGAACTGACAAACCGTGTAAAATGGTATGTAGATCAGGCAGCAGTTAAGACATACGAAGAACTGAAAGCGAATCATGTAAGTGATTATCAGGAGATCTTCAACCGTGTTGATCTGAATCTTGGACAGACTGTCTCAACAAAGACAACAGATGCACTTCTTTCCGCATACAAAGCAGGAACTGCATCAGAAGCTGAAAGACGTCAGCTGGAAGTTATGCTGTTCCAGTACGGAAGATTTATGACCATTGAGTCTTCCAGAGAGACAAAGACAGATGGAAATGGTTATGTCAGAGAGACACTTCCTTCCAACCTTCAGGGACTGTGGGTCGGAGCGAACAACTCTCCATGGCATTCAGATTACCATATGAATGTAAACTTACAGATGAACTACTGGCCGACATATTCTACCAACATGGCAGAGTGTGCACAGCCATTGGTTGATTATATCGATGCTTTGAGAGAACCGGGGCGTGTGACTGCGGCAATTTATGCAGGAGTTTCCAGTGCCGATGGCGAGGAAAATGGATTCATGGCACATACGCAGAACAACCCGTTCGGATGGACCTGCCCTGGATGGAGTTTCAGTTGGGGATGGTCACCGGCAGCAGTACCGTGGATCTTGCAGAACTGCTGGGCTTATTATGAGTATACCGGAGATACATCTTATTTAAGAGACAATATCTATCCGATGATGAAAGAAGAGGCAAAACTGTATGATCGGATGCTTGTCCGCGACAGCGATGGAAAGCTGGTATCTTCACCGGCATATTCACCGGAGCATGGACCGGTCACAAGTGGTAACACGTATGAGCAGACACTGATCTGGCAGTTATATGAGGATACAATCAAAGCAGCAGAAGTCCTTGGAACAGATGCAGATCTGGTAGCTACATGGAAAGCAAACCAGGCAGATCTGAAAGGACCGATTGAGGTCGGTGACAGCGGACAGATCAAAGAGTGGTATACAGAGACAACCTTTAACCATACTGCAAGTGGAGCTACACTCGGAGAAGGATATAACCACCGTCATATGTCCCACCTTCTCGGACTTTTCCCGGGAGACCTCATTACAGAGGATCATGCAGAGTGGTTTGCAGCAGCAAAGGTATCCATGCAGAACCGTACAGATGAAAGTACCGGATGGGGAATGGCACAGAGAATCAACAGCTGGGCAAGACTGGGTGATGGAAATAAAACTTATCAGATCATCAAGAACCTGTTCAACGGCGGAATCTATGCGAATCTGTTCGATTATCATCAGCCGAAATATTTCCAGATCGATGGTAACTTCGGTTATACATCCGGTGTGGCTGAGATGCTTCTGCAGAGCAATGCAGGATACATCAATCTTCTTCCGGCAGTTCCGGATGACTGGGCAAACGGAAGTGTGAATGGACTGGTTGCACAGGGCAACTTTAAAGTATCCATGGACTGGAAAGACGGAAATGTAACAACTGCTACCATTCTTTCCGAGAACGGCGGAGAAGCAGTAGTACAGACAAAGAATGCATCTCTTGCAACAGTAGTGGACAGCGACGGAAATGTAGTCGATGTGACACCTGTAAAAGAAAACCGTATCTCTTTCGCGACAGAAGCCGGAAAGAGCTATACATTAAAAGATATCCCGGCATCCGCTGAGGTAGCAGCTCCGACAGGACTGACAGCTCTTCGTGCAGACGGTGAGAATGTAAAACTTTCCTGGGATGCTGTAACAGCAGAAGAGGGAAGCAATGTAACATACAATGTATACCGTCAGGTAGAAAATGGTGATGTAATCTGCATCGAGACAGGCCTGACAACAACAACTTATACAGATACAACAGCAGACAAGACGCTTGGAACAATGAAGTATCAGATATCTGCGGTTGTAGAAGGAAATGAATCTGAAAAGAGTGCAGCAGTGACTGCGGTTGAACCGGTTGGAGCCGGCAAGATTGATAATGCGGATGAAAGAATCGCATATGTAGGTGACTGGGGCAATTGGACACAGGACAAGAATGTAAACTATATGGATACGATCGAGTATCTGCAGAATCCGAATGGCGGCGAGACTGCGACTCTTACATTTAAGGGAACAGGAATCAAGGTGATCGGTTGTACGAATAAGGATAGAGGCAAGATCGAAGTATTGATTGACGGTGAGTCACAGGGCATTGTTGATACATACAGTGCAAGCACAGTACGTCAGAAAGAATACTTCAGCAAAGAAGACCTTACAGCAGGAATCCATACGATCCAGTTGAAAGTCCTCAATGAGAAGCAGACAGCAAGTTCCAATACAAAGATCGAGCTGGATGCATTTGAAATTCTGGATTCAACACTGGTAGCACCGACAGGTGTGGAAGTAAGTTCCAAATCCGGAATGACTACAGTATCCAAAGCAAACAGTACGTTACAGTTAAAAGCGACTGTAGCACCGGATGATGCAACAGACAAGACAGTTACATGGAGTACCTCCGATGACAGTATCGCAACAGTAGATGCAAACGGACTGGTAACATTCTTAAGTAAGAACGGAACCGTTACGATTACAGCAACTTCCAGTGCAGATGCTACAAAGAGCGGAACGATTGAACTGAAAGTTGCAATAAAAGAGGATGTGGCAGATGTCGAGACAATTGTAGAAGACGGTACCGTACCGGCATCCGGAACAGCGGGAACAAAGAACAGTGCGATCACCTGGAATGGAGCATGGTCTAACTGGGCAGGAGAACAGACAAAGCATCATGGCGGAACAAAGACAGAAACCGGAAATGATTCAAGTGCGGCGGGAAGCTATTTTGAATACACGTTCAATGGAACAGGTGTAGAGGTTTATTCTCAGAAGCATGCCAACTTTGCAAGCTTTGATATCTACGTTGATAACGTAAAGATCGGTAATTATTCACTGAATGGTTCAAGCAGCGGAGATAATCAGCAACTGATCTTCTCCAAGACGGATCTTACGAATGGTGAGCATACGATCAAGTGTGTAGCAGTTGCACGTGATGGAAAATATCAGGTCAACCTGGATTACCTGAAGATCCTTTCACCGGGTGAAGGTGTAACGGCTGATAAGTCAGCACTCCAGACATCGATTGAGACAGGTGCGGCACTTACTAAGTCAGCATATGAAGAGACAAAATGGAATGCATTTAAAACGGCTTATGATGCAGCAGTTGAGGCAATGAATGCTGCGGATGCAACACAGGATGTTGTGGATGCAAAGAAAGCAGCACTGGATGCGGCAATCACAGCACTTGGCACACCGGCAGTTCCTGTAGTAGAAGACCAGACAGGTTCCGCAGTTCTTGTTGAAAGCACAAAGGTCGTACTGAAATGGCACAAGGTTTCAGGAGCAGCACAGTATAAAGTCGTTGATACAAAGAACGGAATCGAGATGACAGTAAGCGGCACAACCGCAACACTGGAAAACCTGACACCGGGAACAACTTACAACTTCAAAGTATATGCCCTGAACAATGCAGGTGAGGCATCAGCGAAAGCGATTGAGATCAGCAATGTAACAACGATTGCTGACGGATCAGCAGCAGGTGAGATCGAGTCCATTACAAAGATATCGGTCAGTGATGATTCTGTAAAACTCACATGGACATTAAAAAAAGGTTCTTCCTTCGCAAGCTATGACATTTATGTAAACGGTGAGCTGAAAGGCAATACAACCAAGACAGAGTTCGCACTCAGCGATCTGAATGACGGTACCTATGTTGTTAAGATCGTTGCAAAGACAGCAGCAGGAAAGTCAGTACTTCCGAAACAGTTCTCATTTACGATTGAGAATAACGGTGGTGGTGAGACAACAAAGAATGTACTCAGCGTAACAAATCCGGCAGGAATTTCTGTAGAAGAAGGAACTGCATTTAAGGATCTTGAATTACCGGAGAAAGTAACTGTCACAGTGACAGGAAATCTGAATGAAGAAGTAGCCGTAACATGGGCGAAAGGTGATTATCAGACAACACCGGGAACTTACACACTGGAAGGAACCCTGACAATGGGTGAGAACATGGAGAACCCGGATGGCGTGAAAGCTTCTATCCAGGTAACAGTTACGAAGAAGCAGTATGAGATCAAGTCTGTTGCAAAACTGGATAAGAAAAAAGTTGCATACGGAACGGCTGTATCAGAACTGAATCTTCCGACAGAGGTAGAAGTAACCTATACAGACGGAACAACCGGAACAGCAAGTGTTACGTGGAATACAGACAGCTATGATGGAAATACGGCAGGTGATTATACTCTGGAAGGAACCCTTTCCTTTGCAGATAATATTACAAATCCGAAGAACCTGACAGCTTCTGTAAAAGTGACAGTTGCGAAGAAGGCAGAAGAGCCGAAGCCGGAACCGAAGAAAGAAATTAAATCCATTGTAAATGCAAAACTGGATGATATTTCTGTAAAAGAAGGAACTCTTGCAACCGCTCTCGGACTTCCGGGACAGGTTGAAGTAGAACTTAAGGATGGAACAACCGCAACGGTTGATGTTGACTGGGATCTGAGTGCTTACAAGTCAGATGTTCCGGGAACTTATACATTGACAGGAGAACTTGTTCTTGGTGATGAGTTTGAAAATCCGGATGGTCTTGAAGTCAGCGTGGATGTGATCGTTACAAAGATCAAAGGTGACGACAGCAATAAGGGCGATGACAACAAGGGCGACGATAATAAGGGTGACGACAACAAGGGTGACAACAACGGTACAAATACTGGCAACAATACAGGAAATAATACCGCAGGTTCTACATCAGGAACCAATGCCGGAACAACTTCATCCGACAAAGCAGCAAAGACCGGAGATGCTACTCCGCTGATTCTGTGGGGAGCTATGGCAATGCTGGCAGCAGGTGCTGTTGTTACAGTTGTGACACGCAGACGTAAAAGAAGATAAAGATTCTTTCCGAAAGGTAAGATGAAAAAGGAAAATTTAAGAATTTTCTGTAAAAGAAAAGGAGTATCGCGATGTGCGGTACTCCTTTTTCGTCTGAGAAATTTTCGGATCACTGGTTTCGCAGAAACTGCTTGCGGTAGGCAGTCGGTGTCATACCACAGGATTTACGGAAACACTGCGTAAAGTAACTGGAGGAAGAAAATCCACATTGCTGTGCAATCTGTGCAAGACTCATATCGGTGGAAGTCAGCAGTTCCTGACTGGTAAAGATCCGCTTCTGGGTCAGATAATTCATCGGAGAGATCCCATAGGTTTCTGTGAAAGTATGAGAAAAATAATACTTGTTGATCTGTGCAATCTCTGCAAGTTTATCCAATATAATATTTTCCTGGAAAGAAGAATCAATATAACGCTTTGCCCGGCTGCATTCGCGGGATTCCATCTTATGGAACGGAAAAATCTCCACAGAAGAGGAAGCGTAGCGGGAAAGATGGACGACCAGGATGTTCAGCAGATTCTGGCAGACCTTTTCGTAATCTTTCTGCGAGTTCTCTGTCTCTTCCAGGATCGTACGGAAATAGAAATCAAGCCGGTCTTTCATTTCATCGGAATGGAACAGAAGATATTCATTTGCATCGTCAATGACAAAATTCAGACCATCCACACCCAGTACAATATATTCCAGCGGGTCTTCGAGGCTGGATTTTTCGGTGTGGGTGATATTCGGGTTGATCACGATCAGATCGTGCTTTGCGATCGGAAAGGTTTCGTCTTCAACGAGAAAACTGCCACTTCCTGACAGCACAAAAAAAAGTTCTGTAAAATAATGTGTGTGCGGATAACTGCTCCAGTCCTCTTCATATTTTGAATAGGTAGAATACAGAAGATGACAGGTGTGGTCATGCCTTAAGGGGGAAGTAAAAGTGTGTCGTATATTACCCATAAGTGTCCTCCACAAAATTTAGAAATATTGTCTTGAAAACGATTTCAACTGGTTATACAAATATTATAAAGAAATTTAGAGGTTGATTCAACAGGATTCGGGAGAGTTTAGCAAAAAAAAGGAACATTTTTTATGTCAGTGTGTGAAAAAATAACAAAAGAATATGAAAAAACATTTTTGGGGGTCATAAGATATGGTGATATTGGGAAATAGTCCAAAAAGCAAGATTTATAAAAAAAAAGGCAAAAAGAAAGGTTGAAAAAGAGGGAGAAATAGTATATGATAGACATACCAAGTAAAACTGGAAAAAGTTATAAGGAGGAACTATTTAAATGAAAAAGAAAAAACTTATCAGCCTTGTGCTTGCAGGTACTATGGTTTTCGGACTTGCAGCATGTGGATCCAATGGTGGAGACAAGAAATCTGAAGGAAATTCAGACAGTGATAAGGTAGTAAAGGTTGCAGTAGTTGAGACAGCATACGGTGCAGATATGTGGAACGATGTTGCGGCTGCATTCGAGAAAGAGACAGGTGTTAAGGTTGAACTTACAATCGACAAGAACATCGAGGATATCATTCAGCCACAGATGAAATCTGGAGAGTATCCGGACGTAATCATGAGAGCTGTTGGTTCTGAGTCAGCTATCACAGAGACATTCATCAAGGACAACAACGTAGAGGAACTTACAGACGTTCTTGATATGACTGTACCGGGTGAGGACGCTAAGGTTGGAGACAAGATCCTTCCAGGATTCACAGAGAACTCCATCGTTAATCCTTACGGAGACGGAAAGACATACCTGATGCCAATGTTCTACTCACCATGTGGACTGTTCTACGATGCAAACCTGTTCAAGACAAAAGGATGGGATGTACCGGAGACATGGGATGACATGTGGGCACTTGCTGACAAGGCAAAAGCTGAAGGAATCTCACTCTTCACATATCCTACAACAGGATACTTTGATGCATTCTTCTATGCATTACTGCATGAGACAATGGGATCAGAAGACTTCACAAAGGCTCTGAACTATAGTGAAGGAATCTGGGATACAGACGGAGCTAAGAAGGCATTCGATATCGTTACACAGCTTGCTTCTCACGTTGAGCCTACAACAACAGCAAATGCTAACGACAATGACTTCCGTAACAACCAGCAGCTTGTTCTTGATGACAAAGCTCTGTTCATGCCAAATGGTAACTGGGTAATCGGTGAGATGGCAGACGCTCCGAGAGCAGACGGATTCGATTGGGGATTCACAGCTCTTCCGGCAGTAGAGAAAGACGGAGAGAGAGCTTCCTATACATTCTTCGAGCAGATCTGGATGCCATCAGGTGCTGAGAACAAAGATCTTGGAAAAGAATTTATCGCTTATATGTACTCTGATGCAGCAGCAGAGATCTTCGCTAAATCTGGAGCAATCCAGCCAATCGAAGGAATGTCTGACAAGCTTGACGGAGACAACAAACTGTACTACTCAATCTATGATACAGGTGCTGTAGCTGTTATGGATGCATTCGCTACAACAGATCCAGTAGAAGGTGTAACAGTTCGTACAACATTCTTTGATCCGGTTAACTCTCTTGTAACTGGTGACAAGACAGAAGACGACTGGGTAAATCAGATTAAGACAGATAGCGACAAACTTCGTGCTGCTTTAAAATAATCTGAATAAGTTACCGGGAATTTCCTTACAACTATAAAATGATTTGGAAGGAATCTCACAGGTGAGGCAGGCGGTGAAATCTCTTCACCGCCTGTTTTAATGCCGATATCTGCTATGACGGTATGAATAGCCGTTGGATGGCGGCGGTTATTCAATGAAACGGATTTATAGAATTGGAGATGAACCAATGAAAGAAAGAAAAGGCAAGGGGCTGTTTGTATTCTGTTGCCTGGCCCCGGCAGCAATATTATTTATCTTATTTATGATTGTTCCTACGATCGAAATCTTCCGTATTTCCTTATATAAATGGGGCGGATATACAGATAACAAGACATTTGTAGGACTGAGCAACTTTAAATCGTTGTTACAGAATCAGAAGTTCTATCAGGCGTTCCAGAACCAGATTCTTCTGATTGTATTAGTTACGATCATTACATTTGCATTTGCGTTAGTGTTTGCATACATACTTTCAAGAGAAAAAATCAAAGGACAGGGATTCTTCAGAGTAATCTTCTATATCCCGAATATCCTTTCAATCGTAGTTATCAGTGCTATCTTCTCTGCTATCTACAAACCAAATACAGGACTTCTGAATTCCATCATCGGAATCTTCAAGCACAGTGATGATCAGATCCTCTGGCTTGGTGATCAGAAGGTAGTTATTTACAGTATTGTGATCGCCATGGTATGGCAGGCCATTGGATATTACATGGTAATGTATATGGCAAGTATGGCGAACGTATCAGAGAGTCTGTACGAATCTGCCAGCCTTGAAGGAGCAGGTAAGATTTATCAGTTCTTTACAATTACGATTCCGTTGATCTGGACAAACATCAGAACAACACTTACATTCTTCGTAATCAGTACGATCAACATGAGTTTCCTTCTCGTTACAGCAATGACGAGTGGTGGACCGGACGGAGCTTCCAGCGTATTCCTGAGCTATATGTACCAGGAGGCTTATACAAACTCTTCATATGGATATGGTATGGCAATCGGTGTATCAGTATTCCTGTTCTCCTTTGCACTTGCCGGACTGCTGAACGTTGCAACAAAACGTCAGGAAGTAGAAATTTAAGGAAAGGGGAATCGGAATGGAAAAGAATACATCAAAAAAACCGTTTGGCTTTAGTAAACTGATTGTGTATATTTGCCTGATTCTTCTTGCAATTACAATCATCGTGCCGGTAGCATGGGTCTTCCTTGCATCGGTAAAGCAGAATAAGGAATTCTACGGAAATCCGTGGACACTTCCTGAGAAACTTTATTTTCAGAACTTTGTAGATGCCTGGACGAAAGCAGACATGGGATCTTACATCCTGAACTCTGTGATTGTTACAGCACTTGCGATTGCAATGCTGATCGCAGTTGCACTTCCGGCAGCTTATGTACTGTCAAGATTTAAGTTCCGTACATGTAAGTTCTGGAATCTGCTCTTCATGGCAGGACTTTTCATCAACGTAAGTTACATCGTAGTACCGATCTTCCTTATGTTGAACAACTGGGACAAGTCACTCAGACAGATGATCGGAAGAGGCTTCTTCCTAAATAACTTGTTCATATTGGCGGTTGTATATATGGCAACGGCACTTCCGTTCACAATCTACCTGCTGTCAGGATACTTCAGTGGTCTTGCAAAAGACTTCGAGGAAGCAGCTTATGTGGATGGTGCAGGATACTTTACGACAATGGTTAAGATCATCTTCCCGATGGCAAAACCAAGTATCGTAACGATCATTCTTTTCAACTTCCTGTCATTCTGGAATGAGTATGTAATTTCCATGACATTGCTGACAGATGCCAAGTTGAAGACTCTGCCGGTAGGTCTTATGAACCTGATGGCTGCTCAGAAATCAGCAGTTCAGTATGGTCAGATGTACGCAGGACTGGTTATCGTTATGCTTCCTGTTCTGATTCTGTATATGTGTGTACAGAAGACACTTACTCAGGGAATGACTCTGGGTGGATTGAAAGGTTAAGGAGGTATTTACAATGAATGAAAGAACTAAAAAGATTATCACTGCGATTGTTGTTATCGTGATTTTCGTTGTTTGTATCGGCCTTATCATTGTCGGACAGAGAAATATCGGACCAAAGGGTCTTCTTACTGAGATCGTAGGTCTTGCAGGTTTGGTCGGACTGCTGGCATTTTACAACAGCAAATATAAATAATTGTCTACATTGCAGGAAGGATACCTGTGATAAGAAAGCATAAGGAAATCTGCCGATGGCAGATTTCCTTATATAAACTAAAAATCAGAGTATTTAAAGAATAGAAGAGGATAATTCAATGGAGAAATCAAAAGGACTCGTTACAATTCCTACTGACCTGGACGTAGTGCCACAGACACTGGAATTAATGAAGCTTTGGGGTGCTGATGCAATCCGTGATTGCGATGGAACAGATTTCCCTACAGAGCTGAAAGATGCAGATGCAGAAATTTATTCAACATATTATACAACTCGTAAAGATAATGCATGGGCTGAAGCCAATCCGGAAGAAATTCAGCAGATGTATGTTATGACACCTTTCTATACAGCAGAGTCTGAAACTCTTGAAGTGGAAGTAATGAAGGGACTTTACCCGGATATGCTGAAACCGAATACAAGAGATGATATCAAACGTTGGTGGGAAGTAATCGACAGAACAACAGGAGAAGTTGTTCCGACAGATAAATGGGACTACAGTGAAGAGACAGGAAAGGTTACACTTGCTGCTGTTCCGTTCCATGAGTATACAGTAAGTTTCCTTGCTTATATTATGTGGGATCCGGTGCATATGTACAATGCAGTTACAAATGACTGGAAAGATGTTGAGCATCAGATCACATTTGATGTACGTCAGCCAAAGACGCATGAATATACAATGAAGCGTCTTAGAAAGTTTATTGAGGATCATCCGTATGTAAACGTACTTCGTTTTACCACATTCTTCCATCAGTTCACACTGATCTTTGATGAGCTTGCAAGAGAGAAATATGTAGACTGGTATGGATATTCAGCTTCTGTAAGCCCATATATCTTAGAGCAGTTTGAGAAAGAAGTCGGATACAAGTTCCGTGCTGAGTATATTATCGATCAGGGATACTACAACAACCAGTACCGTATTCCGAGCAAAGAGTATCAGGATTTCCAGGCATTCCAGAGAAGAGAAGTTGCCAAGATCGTAAAAGAGATGGTAGACATTACTCATGAGTGTGGAAAGAAAGCCATGATGTTCCTGGGAGATCACTGGATCGGAACAGAGCCGTTCATGGAAGAGTTCAAGACACTTGGACTTGACGCAGTTGTAGGTAGTGTGGGAAATGGTTCTACATTAAGACTGATCAGCGATATTGACGGAGTAAAATATACAGAAGGACGTCTTCTTCCGTATTTCTTCCCGGATGTATTCCATGAGGGTGGAGATCCTGTAAAAGAGGCACGTTATAACTGGGTAACAGCAAGAAGAGCTATCTTAAGAAAGCCAATCGACAGAATCGGATACGGCGGATACTTAAAGCTTGCACTTGACTTCCCGGATTTTATTGATTATGTATCACAGGTATGTGATGAGTTCCGTACACTGTATGATAATGTAAAAGGCACAACACCTTTCTGTGCTAAGAAGGTAGCAGTTCTTAACTGCTGGGGTAAGATGAGAGCATGGGGATGCCACATGGTACATCATGCACTGTATCAGAAGCAGAACTATTCTTATGCAGGAATCATCGAGTCTCTGTCAGGAGCACCGTTTGATGTGAAGTTCATCAGTTTCCAGGATATTCTGGATGACAGCTCCATCTTAGATGACATTGATGTTCTTATCAATGTGGGTGATGCTGATACAGCACATACAGGTGGAGACTGGTGGGTAAATCCACACATCGTTGAGGCTGTCAGAAAGTTTGTTTACAACGGCGGTGGTATCATTGGTGTAGGTGAGCCGACAGGACATCAGTTCCAGGGACGTTTCTTCCAGCTTGCAGATGTATTTGGAGTTGAAGAAGAGCATGGATTTACTCTTGGTTATGATAAATATAACTGGGATGAGCATGAGCATTTCATTCTGGAAGAGACAGAGAGTGTTGATTTCGGTGAGGGCAAGAAGAATATCTATGCACTTGCAGGATCTACAATCCTTGTTCAGAAGGACAAAGAAGTTCAGATGGCTGTTAATGAATATGGGAAAGGACGTGCTGTATATATCAGCGGACTTCCGTACAGCTTTGAGAACAACCGTGTTCTTCATCGTGCGATCATGTGGAGTACTCACAGCGAGGATGAGCTGAAGAAATGGTTCAGCACAAACTACAATGTGGATGTACACGCATATCCGAAGAATAACAAATACTGCGTAGTAAATAATACAGATGATCCGCAGAGTACAACAATCTATCGTGGAGATGGAAGCAGTTTCGATCTTGAGATGGAGCCGAACGGAATCATCTGGTACGAGATCCAGTAATTGAGGATTTGAATTTAATATGAATTTCGAGAGCTGAAATATCCAAAAGATATAAAAGTGGATCGGAAAGTATAAACCGGAGATGATCCGGGTAATAGAAATGCCGCATACCTGCTGAGTAATTCAGAGGTGTGCGGCATTTACTTTTTGGAGTATATTTGCTATGATAAGAGCGTTAAGCATGATAGCTGGACGAATCTTTTGCCCGGCATAATTTTTTAAAAAGAAAGGAATAGAGGAATGAAAATCGGAATTGGAAATGACCATTCAGCACTGGAACTGAAAGCAGAGATTATTGAACTTCTGAAAGAGAAGGGACATGAAGTAGTAGATTATGGGACAAATTCACCGGAGAGCTGTGATTATCCCGTTTATGGAGAGAAAGTGGGACGTGCAGTTGCATCAGGAGAAGTTGAAAGAGGAATCCTGATCTGTGGAACAGGTCTTGGTATTTCACTGGCTGCGAACAAAGTAAAAGGGGTTCGTGCGGCCGTATGCAGTGAGCCGTTTACAGCCAAGATGTCCAGAGCTCATAATAACTGCAATATTCTTGCCTTTGGTGCAAGGGTTGTCGGTGCAGAACTGGCTAAGATGATTGTGGAGACATGGCTTGATACAGAGTTTGAGGGTGGCCGTCATCAGAGAAGAGTGGATATGCTGATGGATATTGAAAACCGGAATGAGTAAGGTGTGGGTATGAATGTATACACACTCTCTCAATGGCTTTTATTTTTCTTTTTATACAGTTTTTTTGGATGGATCTGGGAGAGCTGTTATGTATCGCTAAGGGAACACCGATGGGTAAACCGTGGATTTATGCACGGTCCAATGCTCCCACTGTATGGTTCGGGAGCTGTCAGTGTACTGATTATTACGTTGCCGGTGAGAGATAATCTGCCGCTGGTATTCATCATGGGGATGATAGGAGCGACATTGCTGGAATTTTTTACGGGGATGGTCATGGAATCCCTGTTCCATGTCAGATACTGGGATTACAGCCATCTGAAATTCAATGTAAAGGGATATATCTGTCCGGTTGCTTCTCTGTGCTGGGGCGTTTTCTCTATTATGATGGTGAAAGTTGTGCATATTCCGATTGAAGAAGTGATTCTGAAAATTCCGATGGCGATCGCAGACGGACTTGCATTTGTTCTTACGGTTGTGGCTGCGGTGGATTTCACCCAGTCTTTCAACGAGGCAATGGATATGAAGAAGATGCTTGCCCAGTTGGATGAGACGAAAGTTCAGATCCGGAAGCTGCAGGAGCGGATCAGAGAGGCGTCAGAAGACATGTCCGAAAAACTTCGTACAGCAGCAGGAGAGGTGCCTGAAAAGCTTCGCAGTGCAGCAGCAACAGCAGGGAACCGCTCCGAAAAGTTCCGTACAGCAGCAGGAGATGTACCGGAAAAGCTTCGCCTGGAGCTGGCAGAATTAAAAGAAAATGCGGCAAAAGAACTGCAAAAGATCTTATCCAGATCGGACGAAACTCATGCAGGAGCAATGAAGCAGTTGCGTAGAAACCCGACAGCAGCATCTTCAAGATTTAAAGATGTACTGGAGGAATTAAAGAAATATACAGAAAAAGATAAGTAGGCAGACGGGAGGGTGAAGTCATGACGAAGAAGCAGCGGGCATTAGAAGTGATCGAGAGATTGAAAAAGGAATATCCGGATGCGGATTGTACCCTGGATTATGATGAGGCATGGAAATTGCTGGTCAGCGTCAGGCTTGCCGCACAATGTACCGATGCAAGGGTGAATGTAGTTGTAGAAGGACTTTTTGAAAAGTATCCGAATGTAGCCGCTCTTGCAGATGCAGCGGTGGAGGATATAAAGGAAATTGTCCGCCCCTGTGGACTGGGGGAGAGCAAGGCACGTGATATCAGTGCCTGTATGAAGATGCTGCGAGATGAGTATGGCGGTAAAGTGCCGGAAGATTTTGATGCATTGTTAAAGCTTCCGGGGGTGGGCAGAAAGAGTGCAAATCTCATCATGGGAGATGTATTTGGAAAGCCGGCAATCGTCACAGATACCCATTGTATCCGTCTTGTGAACCGGATCGGTCTTGTAGATGGGATAAAAGAACCTAAAAAGGTGGAGATGGCATTATGGAAGATCATTCCAGCGGAAGAGGGAAGTGATTTCTGTCACAGACTGGTGTGGCATGGAAGGGAAGTCTGCACAGCGAGAACAAAGCCACATTGTGAGCGTTGCTGCCTGGCTGATATCTGTAAAAAGAACGGTGTATCATAGAATCAATGGAATCATAGATAAAGATATCTGAAATGATATACAGTAAAAAATCCGCAGGGACGAACCTGGAAAGTTCGCTCTGCGGATTTTCTGCTGATAAAGAAAGAAGGGATTCATTACGGTGAATAAAGCCCCTCTCTGATACGTTGCAGAATGGATTACAGTTCGATGTAGCTGTTACCTCCTGCACATGCATAATATGCTTTTTTATCCTCAGGTTTTACATAGATCTTAAGATCAGCACTGTCCATGCCTTCTGCCTTGCATTTCTCAAGAATCTGTGAGGCAAGCTCTTCAGCATTGTAGTCAGCTCCCTGATACTGGATGTAAAGATCATATGCTGCAGACGGCTGGGAAACCGGTGCTGTAGTCTCTGCAGCAGGAGCTACGTCATCTGCCTTAACCGTGGAAACAGTTGCAACTGTGACTGAAGCCTGGGAAACTGCGGATTCATTCATTCTTTTTAATTTCTTTTTATCAGTTCTTCTGCTCATGATTTTATCCCCTTTTCTTTTTTCGTTCGGCACTTACTATTATATAACGTGTCTGCTGAGAAGTCAAAAAACTTTCGGAATATTTTCTGTAACAGGTGAAAAGACCGAGAAAAGATCACATAGCAGAGAACAGACAACCAGGCGATCTACTGCTTTGTCATACTCTGGATCGCACGGATAAATTCAAGATCCTCCGGTTTTAATTTGAGGTTCGTCTCAAAATGCTTTCCCTCGGGAGTGGTGACGGACATTTCGAGAAGCGTGCCTTCTTCGAGAGCCTCGCGGGTTACAGCCCCAAGGAAAAGAGGAAACTTGGGATGATTGGAACGAAAAAGATCAAGATGCTTTTTTAACTCCTGCAACTTTCCTAATTGTGAAAAATTCATAATATACTCCATTCTGTCATATTGAAATAACGCTTTTTGGGGTCGGATCTACCGATAAGTAACATGATATACATTCTGATTCAAAATAGCAATAAAAAAAAGCAATAAAAAAAGTAAAAAAAATACTTGCAAAAATAAAAATAATATGATATTATATCATTCGTGTCAGAGATGACGCGGGTGTAGTTCAATGGTAGAACACCAGCCTTCCAAGCTGGATACGTGGGTT
>OGRP01000572.1_pt1 | contig 35174 bp, 30 predicted proteins | sample 1553531 | NCBI WGS metagenome assembly OGRP01 (sample SAMEA2580045, study PRJEB22360) | human gut metagenome | biome: human gut; feature: human-associated habitat; material: faeces | place: Denmark | collected 2008/2010 | reverse complement strand
TTGGCAATATTTTAGGTTATGCTACTACATTCAGCACTTTAGGAATGATGGTTGCTTCTATTGCCAATTTGATAAAAAAATAAAGGAATAACAGCTTATATCACTATGATAGAAGGAGAATCTGGAAAAGAAATAAAACAAAAACATAATAATCATACGGATGAAGTAATCGAAATTGATTTGATGGAGATTTTTCGTAAGATTATTGCTATTCGTAAGACAATTTATAAAGCTGCTGGCATTGGTTTAATGGTTGGCGTTATTATAGCAATAAGTATTCCTAAAAAGTACACAGTTGAAGTAACTCTATCTCCAGAAATGGGTACTTCTAAAGAAGGTGGTTTATCTGGTTTGGCAGCTTCTTTTCTAGGTAGTGGAGTAACTATGGGTGATGGTACTGATGCTTTGAATGCTTCTTTATCTGCAGATATCGTCTCCTCTACTCCTTTTTTATTGGAACTTTCTACAATGGAAATACCTGTATCGAAAGATGAAAACTCAACTTTGAATACTTATTTGGATAAGGAATCTCTTCCTTGGTGGAGCTATATAATTGGACTTCCGAGTATGGTAATTGATGAAGTAAAGTCTTTGTTTAGTGAAGAGGATGAATCGACATTTTCAGGCAGAACTAATTTAGGTATAATTGAACTATCAAAAAAAGAGTCGAAGAAAATTAGAACTTTAAAGAAAATGATTACTGCTACTATAGATAAGAAAACATCTATGACTACGGTTGCTGTAACCTTACAAAATCCTAAAGTAACTGCAGTCGTTGCTGATTCTGTTGTGAAAAAATTACAGGAATATATCATTGATTATCGTACTTCCAAAGCGAAAGAAGACTGTATTTATTTGGAAAAACTATTCAAAGAACGTCGGCAAGAGTATTACATTGCTCAGAAGGAATATGCTAGTTATATAGATTCTCATGATAATATCATATTGCAGAGTGTCCGTGCCGAACAGGAACGGCTACAGAACGATATGAGCCTGGCTTATCAGGTATATAGTCAGGTGGCAAGTCAGCTTCAGGTTGCCAGGGCTAAAGTTCAGGAAGAGAAACCTGTATTTGCTGTAGTAGAGCCTGCTGTGGTACCATTGACCCCTTCGGGGATCAGTAAAAAAATATATGTTTTGGCATTTATTTTCTTATCTATTTGTTTTGCCATATTTTGGAAGTTATTCGGGAGTGATTTTTTTAATAAATTTTTTAAAATACGAGCTTAATATTCATTAGTAATGTGACAATGGCGTCAACTAACCAGATAAATAAAGTAGTAGAATTAATAGCAGTTCTGGGAGATTTGATTATTTTAAACTTTAGCTTGTTTCAACTCCTTCTTTTTTGGGAAAAAGCGTCTATATATTCGCCTTTTTCTTGTACTGTTTCTTTGATGATGACTTCGCTTAGTCTCTGCTATTTGGCATGTTCTGCATCCCGTGGAAAAGCCTGGGATAGTAGAGAAATCCGTGCGGATCAACTAGTGTTGCGTGTACTGAAGAATATTATAACATTTTCAATATTTTGGGCATGCATTATGACTTTCAGCGGAATTTCTATTATTTCTCCTCTTTTCTTTGTTTTCTATTTTTTTATTCTCTTTGTTGTATTGAGTATCTATCGCATTATTATTCGTCATTCTCTAATTAGTTATTGTGCTAAGGGGAAGCATAAACGTTATGCTGTTTTTATAGGTGGAGGCAATAATATGCAGATGTTATATGAGGAAATGGAGAGTTCTTTGGCATCTATTTATGAAGTAGTTGGCTATTTTGATATTGGACCTAATGATGCTCTTTCATCTCAATGTCCTTACTTGGGTAGTCCTGATAGTTTTGCCGATTTTATGTCTGGAGACACATCTATAAAGCATGTGTTTTGTTCCTTATCAATGGATCAAGGCCGCTATAATTTTTCTATTATGAATTATTGCGAGAATCATTTGCTCTATTTTCATGGTGTTCCTAATGTTTGTAAAGGATTTCCTCGGCGAATTTGGCATAGCATGGTAGGAAATATGCCGATTTTGAATTTACGCTATGAACCTCTAAGTAAAATGGAAAATCGTGTATTAAAAAGAGTCTTTGATATTATGTTATCTGGAATTTTTTTGATTACTATTTTTCCAATTGTTTATCTTATTGTGGGAAGTATTATTAAATTAACTTCTCCTGGTCCTATATTCTTTAAACAAATGAGAACTGGTTTAAATGGTATAGATTTCAAGTGTTATAAATTTCGTTCTATGAAAGTGAATGAAGAGGCTGATAGTAAACAAGCAACTGTAGATGATCCTCGAAAAACCCGGTTCGGAGACTTTCTCCGGCGTTCTAATATTGATGAACTTCCACAGTTTATTAATGTATTTAAAGGTGATATGTCGATAGTGGGGCCTCGCCCTCACATGCTTGCTCATACAGAGACTTATGCACAACTGATTGATAAGTATATGGTGAGACATTTCATTAAGCCAGGAGTTACAGGATGGGCGCAAACACATGGGTTTCGTGGGGAAACCAAAGAGCTGTCACAAATGGAGGGGCGTGTTAAGGCTGATATTTGGTATATGGAGCATTGGACAATATTGCTTGATTTATATATCATTTATAAAACTGTAGCAAATGTGATTGTGGGGGAGAAAAATGCGTATTAAGATGGAAATTAGGATTATAGCTACCTAGATGTGTCTACAAGAAGATATGTTTATGATTAATTTATGGAAAGTCATAGCAATAAACGATTAGTAAAGAATACGCTATTACTATATGTACGCACAATTATTGTCATGTGTGTCGGTTTATATACATCAAGAGTAATTTTAGATGTATTGGGAATAGAAGATTATGGTATTTATAATGTGGTTGGAGGATTTGTTGTGATGTTTTCTGTTTTTTCTGCATCATTATCAAATTCCATTACACGTTATATCACATTTGAATTAGGATGCCATAATATGGAAAGGTTACGTACAGTCTTTTCTATGAGCCTTAATATACAAATAATAATTTCTCTTATAATAGTTCTGGTGGTAGAATTAGTTGGTGTATGGTTTCTAAATTATCGATTGAATATTCCATCGGATAGACTGTATGCTGCAAATTGGGTTATGCAGTTTTCGTTATTTACATTTGTTGTCAATCTCATTAGTTTACCATATAATGCTTTAATTGTAGCCTATGAAAAGATGGATGTGTTTGCATATATATCTTTATTAGAAGCGTCATTGAAATTAGGTGTTGTTTATTTATTGTTTATATCACCTATTGATAAATTGATTTTTTATGCATTTCTTCTTGCCTTGGTTTCATTATTGATACGTCTGATCTATGGTTGGTATTGCACACATAAATTCACAGAGTGTAGATATGTATTTGTGTTGAACAAATCATTGTTGAAGAATATGTTAGGTTTTGCGGGGTGGAATTTCTTAGGGACAGGAGCTTATTTGTTTAATACGAATGGGGTGGATATTCTATCTAATCTTTTTTTTGGAATAACTATTAATACAGCTCGTGGAATCGCTAATCAGGCTGGTAATGCAGTTCGGCAATTTGTTAATAATTTTACAACTGCGCTTAATCCCCAGATTATTAAAACTTATGCAGATAATAATCTTGATATTTGCTTTTCTACGGTACGTCAAGGAGCTAAGTACTCATATTGTTTAATGCTTTTTTTTTTCATACCATTTGTATTAGAGGCAAATTATATATTTCATTTGTGGTTGAAAGAATTTCCGGATCAAACAGTTGTGTTTTGGCAGCTAACGATGTTGGGAATATTAGTGGATCTTCCGGGGGCTCCTTTAACAATTCTTGCCCAAGCCATAGGTCATATTCGGAGATACTATATATATATGAGTTTAATAGGAGCACTTGTATTTCCAATTTCATACTTTTTATTTTATTTGGGATGGCCTGCATATTCGGCTTATGTAACATATATCGTAATTTACACTTGTCTTGTTTATGTACGTCTTATTCTTATGAATAAACAAATCGGTTTTCCTATTAAGATTTTCTTGAAGCAGGTGATAGGGCGCATCGTTCTCGTTACAGTATTATCATTTATATTGCCGATAATACTAATTAATATTATGGATGAAGGATTTTTACGTTTGATATCAGTTGGAGTGGTGAGTACCTTATCACTAGTAGTATCTATGTTTTATATAGGTATGCAGAAGTCTGAACGTGTACAGGTGATAGGCTTTATAAGGAATAAGTTATATCATATTGATAGCAAGGAATAATAGATGAAAGTTTGTATTGTTACTTGGCTTGGTACTGGTAATTTTGGTACAAGTTTACAGTCGTATGCACTACATATGAAGCTTAGTGAAATGGGGTATAATGTATCAATACTTCATTGTTTTACACCCGATGATTTCAGTTTTCGGGGGCGAATCTATAAATGGTTGAGACTTAATCGAATTTTATTTTCACAGATAATCAAAGGAGAATATTTCTCAAAGAAGCAGAAAAAAATACGCCAGTTTAATAAAAAGAATTATTGTCACCAGATAATTAAGACTTATAGACAGTATCGATGTTTGCTCCAAGAAACGCAGATATTTATTACTGGCAGTGATCAGATTTGGAATTGTTATAATGGTTTTGCTCCTTTCTATTTTTTAGATTTTGCAGGAGACGTCAAAAGGGTTGCTTATGCTTCGAGTATGGGTACGGGGGACTTTCCTCAAGCGTATAAATCAATTGTAAAGGAATTGCTTGCAAAATTTAGCCATATTGGTGTGCGTGAAAGTACTGCTGTTCCCATTATTGGTGAATTGTTGGAAAGAACTGATATTGTTCAAGTGGCTGACCCGACTTTTTTACTTTCATCTACTCAATGGTTAGATTTTGCAATGACGGCTGATATTGAGATTGAAATGCCGTCTCATTTTATTTTGTGCTATTTTGTGGGTAATAATTCTTCGTATCAACAGCAAGTGGAGGATATAAAACAGCACTTAGGTATAGAAAAAGTTATTCTTATTCCATCTTTGGAAAATAAACATATGCAATTACCTCATGCACAAATATACAATGCTGCTGGACCTAAGGAATTTGTTCGTTTGCTGTCTTGTGCTTCTTGCATTTGTACCGATTCTTTTCATGCGATAGCACTTTCTATCAATTTGCAGAAAGACTTTATCGCTTTGAAACGTTTTCAAGATGCAGATGAGAAATCTCAAAATTCGCGTATTTATGATGTTCTTGAGCATTATGGATTGGATCATCGCATATATGAGAATAAAGATTTGAAACTTTATCAACCTATTTCTTATAAGTTGATAAACTTAAAAGTGATTCATGACCGAGAAGAATGCATTGCTTATCTAAGAAATGCTATTGAAGAATAATTAACCAATGCTTTTTAATGAAAAATAAGGAGAAAATACTTAGGCACAATAATTTAAGAAAATCAAATTTAGAATTATTGAGGCTGGTAGCTATGTTTTTTATTATCTGTCACCATTTAGTTATTAGAAGTGCACAAACTTGTGGTTATACCCGGCCTTTCAATATAAACGAAGACGTTTTAGGGGGGGAGGTTTGGTTATTTGATATTTGGTATAGGTTCTTTTATTGCTTGGCTTGTGGAAAATTTTGAATCACTGTTTGTAGAAAAGATAGGTAAATTGAAAAAATAGGATAAATATGAAAGTATTAGTTTTAGGGGGTACTGGGGCAATGGGGACACATTTGGTTTCTATTTTGGCAGAAGCTGGTATGAAAGTGGATGTTACTTCACGACAGGAGTTAGCTGATAGAACAAATATACATTATATAAAAGGTAACGTTCATAACATTTCTTTTGTAAAGTCATTATTGGCACAGAACTACTACAATGTTATTATTGACTTTATGATTTATACTACAGTGGAGTTTAATAATAGATATTGGTTATATCTTAATAATACCGACCAGTATTTTTATCTTAGTACTTCACGTGTTTATGCAGATGCGGCATTGATTACAGAAGAATCGCCGCGTTTACTTGATGTTACTACAGATAAGAAATATTTGGCAACTGACGAATATGCTCTTTGTAAAGCCCGTCAGGAAGATTTACTTCGAAATAGTTGCAAATCCAATTTTACAATTATTCGTCCATATAAAACTTATAGTGAAATCCGATTACAGTTGGGGGCACTAGATAAAGAGACGTTTATTCAGCGCATACTGCAAGGACATTCTGCGGTTATACCTATGGATGTTATGAGCCATACTACGACTCTTACTTATGCTAGAGATGTTGCTATTTGTATTGCCAAACTGATAGGGAATAAAAAGGCAATGGGAGATACTTTTAATATAGTTACTAGCAAAAATATTAAATGGATGGATGTACTGGATATTTATTTAAATGTTTTAGAAAATAAAATGGGGTATCGTCCTAATGTCGTGGAAATAGATCGCTGTCCTCAACTTGATGTGAATATAGCACAATACCAAATTTTGTATGATCTTCACTATAATCGTCAGTTTGATAATACTAAGATAAAAGAAGCAGTAGGAGGTTATGAATTTATACACCCCAAAGAGGGACTTGCCAAGTGTATTACTTCATTCTTGGATAATCCAAAATTTAATTATTTAGATTGTAGGGCAGAAGGAATTCATGATCATTATTCACATGAGTTTATGTCTTTGAGTCAGTTTGCTACTAATAGTCAAAGATTACATTATTTTATGTATCGTTTCTGTCCTGTTTCTGTGGGAAAAATCGCATTATTCTGCAAGCAAATGAAACATAAATAAAAGAGCTTAGCTGATTTAATGCTAAAGATCACACATTTACCATTTTTTATACATAATCAGAAAAAGTATGAATACTCATTATTCAAGTGAAAAAGGAATACAGATTCTCGTTAAGTTACTTAAAGAGCATCATATAAAGCGGGTTATTACTTCACCAGGTGGCACAAATATGATGTTGAATGCTTCATTAATGTATGATGGAAGTTTTGAAATGTATTCATCGGTAGATGAACGTTCTGCGGCCTATATGGCCTGCGGTATGGCAGAGGAATCGGGTGAACCTGTCATGATTACTTGTACAGGAGCAACAGCAGCTCGTAATTATATGCCTGGATTGACAGAAGCATACTATCGTAAATTGCCTATTTTGGTAGTAACAGGAACCCAGGATTTACGTCGTTTGGGTAATTTATATGACCAAGTGACCGATCGTAGTGTGCATCCGAATGATATTTTAACGTTTAGTACTTATATACCTACAGTTCGTGATGATAAAGATGCTGATAGTGCTGCGCTGAAAATCAACCAAGCAATTTCGGCTTTGACACTCCACGGTGGAGGTCCTGCGCATATAAATTTGGAAACGGTGTATAGCCGTGATCTTTCGGTGACTTGTCTGTCTCCTGTAAAAGTAGTAAAACGTATTTCGTATGATGATGAATTACCTACCTTGCCACAAGGTCGGATAGCTATATTTATAGGTTCCCATCGAACGTTTACCGAAGATGCAACAATGAGTATTGACCGTTTCTGCGAAAACCACAATGCAGTCGTTTTTTGTGATCATACAAGTGGTTACAAAGGGTGTTTTCGACAGTTGGATGCACTGCTTTCCTTGAAAGGAGCTAAATGTTTAGATAATATTCGTTTACTTATCCATTTAGGTGAAATTTCAGGTGACCATTTCAATATGGGAGCTTATGCTAAGGAGGTCTGGCGTGTAAATAAGGATGGACAATTGCGTGACCGTTATGGTAAGCTTACTTATCTTTTTGAAATGAGTGATAAGCATTTTTTTGAATCCTACGCAAACAAAGATTGTTGTCCGGGTATTTCTTTTATACAAGAATGCCGGGCGGATTATAATAAAATGTATGATGAATTACCAGAACTTCCTCTTTCCAATATATGGATGGCAAAAACTTTGGCACCTAAAATACCGGAGTCCTCAATTATTCATTTTGGCATTCTGACTTCGCTTCGTTCATGGAATTTTTTTGAGGTATCAAACTCAATCCGGTCAGCAAGTAATGTCGGGGGATTTGGTACAGACGGTATATTATCTTCTTTGTTAGGAGCATCGCTTGTTAATCCGAATAAACTTCATTTTTGTGTTATAGGTGATTTGGCTTTCTTTTATGATATGAATGCGCTGGGCAATAGACATTTAGGAAATAATTTGCGTATTCTTTTAGTGAATAACGGTAAGGGATGTGAGTTTACTCATCATCTGAATCCTGGTCATATATTTGAAGAAAATGTAAATCAATATATTGCAGCAGCTGGACACTATGGTAATCAGTCACCAACACTTGTTCGTGATTATGCTTGTAATTTAGGTATGGACTATCTTACAGCAAATACTAAGGAGACTTTTTTAGCCAACATGGAAGCTTTTGTCAATCCGGTTATTAATAATTCTTGTGTTTTTGAGGTTTTTACTCGGGATATTGATGAGAATGAAGCTTTGAAGATAATGGCGAATGTAGCTTCTATGAAACATCAAATTAAAGAGGGGATAAAAAGTACAGTTGGTGAAAAAGGGATTAAGTTTATTAGAGACTTGATAAAGAAATGAAAAGTTGCATTGTTGTTATTCCTGTATATAAATCTGCTCCTAAAGTAACAGAGGTGGCTTCTTTTAGACAATGTATTAGAGTTCTTAAGAGTTTTGATTTATGCCTAATAACTTATGAGGAATTGGATTTAACTGTCTATATGGGGATAGGAAAAGAATACTCTAAAGAGATTAGTGTAAAGTGTTTTGAGCGTCACTTTTTTACTTCTGTAGAAGGTTACAATAAACTGTGTTATAATATTGATTTTTATTCGGCATTTCGTAATTATGATTACATGCTTATATACCAGTTAGACGCATGGGTTTTCCGTAATGAATTGCAAATGTGGTGTGAGAAAGGATATGATTATATTGGTAGTCCCTTTTTTAAGAATATATCTTCTAAAGGGACAAATCCTTTGTATAGCAAAGAGATGGTGGCTGTTGGTAATGGTGGATTTTCTTTACGTAGAATACAGTATTGCATAAAATTACTTGAAAGATGGAAATGGCTTCCTTATTTAACTACAAGATATTTGTGGGAAATGTATTCAACAGAAGAGATAAATGGTAATAGGGGTAAATATTATTTATTATTACTTGTTTTGTGTAAAACATGTATTAAAACATTAGGTTTTAGGAATACATTGAGCTATTTCATTAAATCAGGTAGGGTGAATGAGGACTTCTATTTTAGTAAATGGGCATTGCATGCATGGAGGGTAAGAGCAAATTTACCATCATGTGAAGAAGCTTCCTACTTTTCTTTCGAAGTGAATCCATCTTATTTATATGATTTAAATGGGAAGTTGCCATTCGGGTGCCATGCTTTTGAAAAATGGGAATCTGATATTTTCTGGAGTAAACACATACAGGTTAGTACTTAGTAATTCTAGAATGCTGAAGGAGAGTATAAAATAGGGTCCTTAGAATAGATAGGATGGATGTTTAAATGTGGCTAATAATATTAGCAGAGAATTTTGAGATTATGGATACACCAATTATTTCAGTAATTACAGTATGTTATAATGCTGTTGTAAGTATTGAGGAAACTATGTTGTCCGTTTTGGACCAGAGGTATGATAAAGTGGAATATATTGTCATTGATGGTGGTAGTAAGGATGGGACATTGGATATTATCAAAAAGTATGCTAATAGGTTAGCATATTGGACGAGTGAGCCGGACAAAGGAATTTATGATGCTATGAATAAAGGTATATCAAAAGCAACAGGAAACTGGTTGAATTTTATGAATGCTGGAGATCAGTTTATAGATAATAAGGTCTTGAGTAAGTGTTTTGAAAGTAGCTTCCATGATAATGTGGATGTTCTTTATGGAGATGTAGTTTACAAATATAAGTTTGGCAAGCGTATGGTAGAAGCAGGTAATATTCAACAGATTATAAATCATATGGTATTTAGTCATCAGAGTACTTTTGTTCGGAAGCAAATAATGAAAGATGGATTTAATCTGAAATGGAGGTTAGCAGCTGATTATAATTTTCTATTAGGTTGTTTTTGGGAAGGAAGAAAATTTGTTCATGTTGGCATCCCAATGAGCTTAGTTGAATTGGATAATGGAGCGACACATAATAATTATTCTCAATCAAGAAAAGAAGTCTTAGGTATTCATAAACAGTTTGGGTATTCTTTTTTTAAACGCTATTGGTTGTATTTTTCTGATTTGTTCCATTTTTATGTTAGTAATATAATGAAACATATAATGCCAAAGTTGCTTTTGGATAAAATTTATAATATATCAAATTGATGATATAAGTGGATGGTAATGTTGGATACGAATAATAAATTATATTGGCTATATAGCTTTCTTATATTTCTGACACTTTATACAGATTCTCCTTTATCGACTTACTTGGGAGCTTTTGGTGAGTCAATGTTGCCGAGTATTAGCCTTTGTTTATATATATTGTTTGCTTTAACAAATAGAATTAATAGAACAGATAGTTTTGTTAGGAGATTCAGTTTTCTTATCAAAATTACAACGCTTTTGAGTTTAATAGCATTTTTTATTTATCCAATATTTAATATTGGTTATACGCAATTGGGTGAATCATTATTCGTGAAATTTGTGAAGCTGTGGCTTACTTTTCAAGCTTATATTTGTTACTTACTACTATTGATTAATATTGCAGGAGATTATACTATAGAGCGAATCTTAAAACCCTTCTTTTGGGGATTTATTGGTTTAACGATAATATTACTGATAGAATTTTACCAATCTCCTTTTGCATTTACATATCTTCATACACTACACGCTGATATATATTATAGAATCCGATTGCTTACTCCAGAATCTTCTGCAACAGCATTAATGTTAGAAGTGTTTTTTGTATTGTCAGTGTTTTATACTTATTATATACGACAAAGTAAATTTCTGTTGGGGGTGGTATTGATATGTGCAGGACTACATATTGCTTTATCTGGTTCAAAGACATTATTGGCGATTATATGTATTTCTGGGATTTTGCTTTTTTTTCAGAGGGCAAAATATATGTTTAGTTTTAGAGGATTACTAGTAATGACAGGATTTGTAATTGGTGGGGGCTATGTAGCGTCATTCATTCTTCCTAAATTAATAGAAAGTTCTATGAATGATTTGGAAAATTATACATCTGTAGTTACACGATTCTATTCAATATTTATAGGTTATTCTATTGGTATATGTTTTCCGCTCGGTACTGGATTTCAGACATATATGTATTTATTCCCAGAGATGATGCGAAATAATCTATTCCTCATTGATATGATAAATATGCCATTGCGTCCTGATGAAATAATCAGTTTAGCAACTAGTGGAGATGACAATGCTGTGTCAGCAAAGTCTTTTCTTGGGCAAAGTAGTATATATTGGGGAATAATAGGAACATACTTCTTCATTAAAAACTATGTAAAACTTTATAGCTGCTCTAGACCTAATATTGGGCAAGGAAATACATTATTCAGGATACTATTGATTTTAATTGTTGTTCAACTATTATTCTCATCTGGGTTGGATTATTGTGTTGTTGCTTTATTTTTTGTTCATATAAGAATAAAAAATGATTATAAATCGATAAACCTAAAAATACGATGGGGGAATTTTTCTAGTAATCAGAAGGTTCTATGTAAATCATCAAATACAAAACAGTGACATTGATGTGTATAAAAAAACAAAAGATAAATCTTACCAAAAATGAGAGGATAATATGAAAATGATTTGGGTTTCACCGGAATGTCCATATCCTGCTAATACAGGGGGAAGGATAGTGATAATGAAAAGATTGGAGTACCTCTCGCAGAATAATGAAATATATTTTTTCTGTGTGATAGATAGTGATGATGAATATAAGTATGCATCTGATCTGTTGAAATATTGTAAAGAAGTACATTTATATAAAAGAAATAAGTATTTTGCTTTATCTAAATTGCTTAAAGCTCCTTTTGTATGTGTATCTCGGTGGTTAACATCAATGAAGTATGATATTGAAAGATGCTTTGAAAATGAAAAGATTGATTGGGTAATAGTCGATTTTCCACAAATGCTAGGCAATATTAGCGAGAAAATATTTAATTCCAACAAATTGGTTTTAAATCAGCATAATATAGAATATGTAACACTACATAATTTAGCTAAGAGTATTGATAACCCATTAAGGAGGATACTCTACAGTGTAGAGGCACAAAGGTTATATAGATTTGAGGAAAGATGTTATAGAAATCTGAATATTAAGTTATTTACATTTGTTTCTATTGAAGATAAAGCTTTTTTTGAAAAAAAATTTGAAAAGGTCAATACTTTGTTGGTGCCTGTAGGTGCAGAGGTACATCGGTATGAGGAGAATAAAGATAATCAAAATATCATTTCATATTTTGGAAAGATGTCATATCCTGCAAATGCAGAAGCTGCCATTTGGTTTTCCAATAATGTTTTTCCTATTATTCAAAAAGAAATCCCAGAATCCAAGTTTTATATTGTAGGTAAAGATCCATCTAAAAATTTATTAAACTTGTCAGAGAGTAATTCTAATATAGTCGTAACGGGTACAGTGGATGCGATAGAAGATTATTATAAACAAACAGATTTGGTTGTAGTACCATTGAATCACGGGGGTGGAGTGAAAGTGAAGGTCTTAGAGGCCTTGGGGTATGGTAAATTAGTTATTTCAACAGTTAAAGGGATTGAAGGAACTATTTTTCGGAATCAGGCAGAGCTCTTGACAGCTGAATCTGCGACTGATTTTGCATATATTTGCATAAATGCATTGCAGAATTTTTCTTATTATGAAGGAATAAGAAAATGTGGTTATGAAAATATCCGGAAAAATTTTACATGGAAAGCTGTTGTTGAGAGGTTTGAACAAGAGCTAAATCATCTAAAATCGTAATTCGATAAAATAAATACATATTTATGATAATTCGTAGTAAAGCTCCTCTTCGTCTTGGATTAGCAGGAGGAGGTAGTGATGTATCCCCTTATAGTGATATATATGGTGGGCTGATACTTAATGCCACTATTAATCTCTATGCGTATTGCACTATAGAAGAAACAGAAAATGGACGGATAGAAATAAATGCTTTTGATGCACATTGTCACAAAAGTTATCCATTAACCAAAGTTTTGAAGATTGATGGTGAAGCAAGCTTAATTAAAGGGGTATATAATCGTATAGCTCAAACTTATAATTTGGAGATGCGGAGTTTCAAAATCACAACTTATAATGATGCACCGGCAGGATCTGGATTGGGAACATCATCTACAATGGTAGTATGTATACTGAAGGCATTTATTGAATGGTTAAGTCTTCCACTTGGTGACTATGAGACTTCACGCCTTGCCTATGAAATAGAGCGTAAAGATCTGGGATTAAGTGGTGGAAAGCAGGACCAATATGCTGCTGCTTTTGGCGGATTTAATTATATGGAATTTCTCCAAAATGATCTTGTGATTGTCAATCCGCTAAAAATAAAACGTTGGATTGTGGATGAGTTAGAAGCTTCCATGATATTATATTTTACAGGTGTTTCTCGTAGTAGTGCTTCTATTATTGATGAGCAGAAGAAAAATACGACAACGGGAAATCAAACGGCAATAGAGGCAATGCATAGAATAAAGCAGAGTGCCATTGATATGAAATTAGCTTTATTGAAAGGTGATATGACAGAGTTTGCTAGACTTATAGGAGAGGCATGGGAGGATAAGAAAAAAATGGCAAATGCTATAACAAATCCAATGATACAGGAAGCTTTCGATACAGCCATAGCTGCAGGAGCTATGGCTGGTAAAGTTTCAGGAGCTGGTGGAGGTGGTTTTATTATGTTCATTGTAGAACCAACAAGAAAAAAAAACGTAGTAGAGGCTTTGAGGACATTGAATGGCTTTGTTATGCCATTTCAATTCAGTGATGGTGGTGCACATGGATGGAAGATTTATCCTACGGACAAAGTTTATAAATAAATGATATAATTAAAATGGAATCAATTGAGATCGTAAGAAAACAAATATCAGCTTCTGCATGTGTGAAGGAAGCATTGTTACGAGATGAACAGGTTTTAAGGCAAATAGCCTATGCTGCGGAGGTTTGTACAAAAGCTTATAGGGAGGGGCATAAAACTCTTTTTGCTGGTAATGGTGGTAGTGCGGCGGATGCTCAACATTTGGCAGGCGAATTTGTTAGTAAGTTTTATTTTGATCGTCCTGGTATTCCCTCTATCGCACTTACTACAGATACATCTATAATTACTGCTATTGGTAATGATTATGGTTATGATAAATTATTTGCCCGGCAAGTTCAGGCACAAGGAAATACAGGAGATATTTTTATTGGAATTTCTACTTCTGGAAATTCTGAAAATATAGTTAAGGCTTTACCTGTATGTCGGGAAAAGGGTATTATAACAATTGCTTTAACCGGATCCTCTCCCTGTAAGATGGATGAATTTGATATTGTAATAAAAGTACCTAGTATGGAAACACCTCGCATTCAAGAGTGTCAAACATTGATAGGGCATATCATTTGTTGTATTGTTGAAGAAAATATATTTGGAAATTTAAAAATGATGGAATAGTGGAAGTTATTATATTGGCTGGAGGGCTGGGAACCCGTCTTCGCACAGTTGTGAATGAAGTTCCAAAATGTATGGCTCCTGTAGCCGGAAAACCATTTTTATGGTATTTGTTGAAATACCTAACACACTACAATGTACATCGTGTTATATTGTCTGTAGGATATCTTCGTGAGGTTGTATTTAGGTGGATAGAAAAATATAAAGATGAATATCCTTTTGATTTTGATTATGTTGTTGAAGAGGAACCCTTAGGTACAGGTGGTGGAATAAAGTTAGCCATGAATAAGGTTTTAGGTACAGAAGCGATCATACTAAATGGTGATACTTATTTTGATGTTGATTTGGATGCTTTCTTGAGAATACATAATAATTACAACTCTTTGTTGTCCATAGCTTTGAAACGAATGACTGCTTTTGACCGTTATGGAAATATAAAATGTGGACTTAATAATGAGGTACAAGAATTTGAGGAAAAAAAGTATTGTGAAAATGGACAGATTAATGGAGGAGTTTATGTATTGAATAAAGTTGTTCCCTTTTTTGATAATCTTCCAGATAAGTTTTCATTCGAAACTCAAGTATTACAGCCTAACAGTGGAAAAGGATGTATTTATGGTTTTGTACAAGAAGGATATTTTATAGACATTGGTATTCCGGAAGATTATCAAAAAGCAAATCATGATTTTTCTTCTCTTTTTAAATTTTCTATATGACTTTATTAGACATTGATGTGACGGGGTACGACATACTTCTTCTTGATCGTGATGGAGTAATAAATAAGTTGCGTCCAAATGATTATGTAAAATGTTGGGCGGAATTTGAATTTCTTCCAGGTGTATTGGATGCTTTGGCAGTATGGTGTAAGTTCTTCAAACATATATTTATTGTAACTAATCAGCGTGGGGTAGGTAAAGGAGTGATGACAGAGGCTGATTTAAAACAGATTCATGAGAGAATGATTGATGAAATAGAAGCTTGTGGTGGACGCATCGATCGAATATATTATTGTACAGCCTTAACTGACACTGATAGTAATAGAAAACCAAACAAAGGTATGTTTTTACAAATATTGCGTGACTATCCATACATTTTAAGAGAAGATTGTTTGATGGTGGGGGATAGTGATAGTGATATGCAATTTGCTAAGAATTGTGGTATAAGTGGCATTAAAATATGAAAACTATCTTACATATATCAAAATATTATTACCCTTATATAGGTGGGGTTGAAGTTACTGCACAGTATTTAGCAGAGGGTATGTATGATTTTAATAATATTGTACTATGTTTTAACTCCGAAAGAGAAAATAAGGAAGAGATTGTAAATGGAATAAAAGTTTATAGAGCAGGAAGTCTTTTTAAATTGGCAAAACAATCAATTTCTTTTTCTTATTATTTTTTATTAAAGAAAATATTGAAAAAATACAGGCCTGATTTCGTTCATGTGCATTGCCCTAATCCTTTTATATATCCGTTATTGTTGTTAACATCTAATAAATTTAAACTAGTTTTACACTGGCATTTGGATATTGTAAATCAGAAGCGAATATATCCTTTTATAAAATGGACTGAAGGAAAACTTTTGCAACGTGCAGATTTAATTTTAGTAACTAGCCCTAATTATAAAGAGTCTTCTAGACCTTTATTGCCTTTTAAGAATAAAGTGCATGTGTTACAAAGTGCAATTATTCCTCAAAAATTTGTTTTACAACCTTCTGATTTAGTAAAAGTCGATTCTATAAGACAAAGGTATAAGAATAAAAAAATAATATTCTTTGTAGGGCGTCATGTAGAGTATAAGGGATTAAAATATTTAATAAAAGCAGAGAAATACATTCGTAATGATTGCCACATTGTAATTGCAGGTGAAGGGCCTCTAACACCAGAATTAATGCATGAATCTAACAGTAACAGAATTTCTTTTATAGGGCGTATAACTGATAGTGAATTAAAGTATTATTTGTATGCTTCTGATATTTTTGCTTTTCCATCAATTACCAAAAATGAAGCTTTCGGACTTGCTTTGGCTGAAGCTATGTACTGTAAATGTGTTCCTGTGACTTTTTATATTGAGGGGTCAGGAGTAAATTGGGTATCTCTTGATAAAGTAACAGGGATTGAAGTACCTTATGTCTGTGAAAAAAAATACGCAGAAGCTTTAGATGTTTTACTTGAAAATGACAATTTAAGAATGCAATATGGAGTTGCAGCTCATAAACGTGTCATTGATATGTTTACACTTGATAAAGAAATCGAATTAGCATTAGAGTTGTACAAAGAACTAAAATCGTAATATGAAAGTTAAGAATAAGTGTTGATTTTCAGATATTTAAATTCAGTATGGTTGTTATAGTAATTGATTTGAAAGAGAATTGTTTAGTGGGCCATTTGGAGTAATAGAGACTTAAAAGCAAATTGTTATAAAGAATAGCTGTTTGATAATTATAACAATGAACTGACGAAAATAAGATATGGTATAAAATAAATGTTGAAAATGTTGAGATGTAATAAACACGTGAGTGTTTCGCATGTGAGATGAAAAAATGTAGGTCCCTAGCTTCATGCTGTAAAAAGCATGATTCTCCTACATTGTGGATTGGAAATAGCACGACGGTGCATTTCTGATCTACGCCCTGACATCGGAGGTTAAAGCCGATGTGAATTTCCCACTATATCAACTGTCTGTGAAGATCGTTGATATTTCTTTTTATTCTCATAATACTGGATAATAATATCAGATTTCTTTGTTTATATGTTGAAATATTTGTAACTTTATAGCATAGAAAACAGTAATAAGGAAACGATGGAACATTCAGATTTTGTAGTGAAATGTTATAATAAACAAGAGTTGGCCCAGATGTATTTTCCGGATTTGACAATTCGTGCTTCGGTCAATAAACTTCGGAGGTGGATGCGGAGATGCAAGCCGCTGATGAATGAAATACTATCTACGGACTTTCATCCGAAGACAAAGGCATTTTCTGTGAGAGAAGTACGGCTTATTACCTATTACTTGGGAAAGCCGGGAGAACTATAAGTGATATAAACATAAAAAAGAATTACGGGAGACTGCACTTTCGCCAGCTCCCGTAGTTCTTTTTTATATATCCATATACTCTTTTCGACTGTCAAAGCATGGGCAAGCCTTATGAATCGAAGCACTAAGCTGATAATGTCCCAGGATTTGCGCATCCGGATACTGATGTTTGAGAATCGTCAACAAGTCAAGTAGCGCGAAGCGCTGCGCCTGTGTTCTCGTATCCGCCGGACGACCTTCTTCATCCAACCCACCTTCATAGCAAATTCCAATACTATGCCGGTTGAAACCTCGCACATGTGCACCGGGCTCCGATACCGGGCGACAATGATGAAGTTCCCCGTTACGGGTGATGTAAAAATGATACCCTATATCTTTGAAACCTCGTTGCAGGTGACATTGTCGAAGCTGTTCTACGGTGAAGGAAACATTGCAGCGCGTTGCGCTGCAATGAATCACCAACAACTTAATCTCACGTGGGAGATAGCTTTCTTCTGAATATTCCATATCGGTCAGCAGGAGATTAATGCCCCACGCAGGACGTTACACCGATAGCTGAAATGATTGAAGTCGCGATAGTCACGATAAACTGGAGAATGTTTTTCCAAAGTTGCTTTTTCATATAAATTTGAATTAAAGAATAAATACTACTGATACATCATAAACTCAATAACCAACCCGTAACTGACGGATTAAGCTGCCGGATCCGGAGCTTCCCCGCTGCCGGAACCTCCCTGATTATCATCACCGCCATCATCAGGAAGCGGATCTTTATCCGAATCAGTGGAAGAATCACTCTTATATAATGTATAATCCAACGTCTTACACAACTTGCGGAGATCACTACCCGGATAGAAAAGCACTTTGCCCTTATTGATGCACGATGCCTTGAATTCCTTTGCCGTATCGGTAGGAGTACCGGTCTTGATACTCATACGGAAATTACCCAAATCCCCCATCTGGACGATATTTCCTTCCTCCAGTACATTGACGATTTCGAGCAAAAACTCACCGATACAACCTTCCAGTTCACCTTTGGAATAAGAAGAACGTTCAGTGATACGTTTACAAACTTCTTTGACCGTCACTTTACGACCGCTACGCGCCACTGCATAGTACTTCGGAGTTTCATTAGGTTTCAACAGGTTCTTACGAGCCATGAGAGTGTAATTCTGTGCCATAACTTTTAATTTTAAATCATTAATTTTTAATTGCCTTGTAATCGATTACATGACAAAAGTACTACATCGGGAAAGCGGCATGACGCATAGTGACGCACACAGGCGTACAGATAAAAAGAAAAAACACCGGGAGATTTGTATCGAAACTTCCCAATGTTTGATTTCAATCATTGCGATGTTTTTTTCAAATCTCCCGATGTTTTTCCGGACTCTTCAAAAGGACAAAAGGACAAAAAGGACAGATGTGACTATTGCTCATTCATCTTGGTGTAAGAACCATGGGATATCTTATTGATTTTTACTCCATTAAGCGATTTTAGCAGACGTGTTACCTTACGATGGTTGAAATCATATTTTGCGCCAATCTGAATCGCTTCATCTGTCGTGAAACTGTCGGGCAACTCTTGAACGAAATTACGAATAGTGTCCGGATTCTTCAGTGGACGGACCGAAGGAGACGGCATGGATGAGTGCAACAGCCGGCTATGTTCGTAACAACATAGAACGATTTGAAGAGAACGCTCAAAATCAGCGTCCGTGCAATAAATCTCGGGAGAAAGATCGGTTGCCTCAAATTGCCGGATACGGGTCTGGATCATACTGATACGCATCACCAGAAAAGCATAGCGTTTCACTACAGCTTGGAGGTCATCGTTGCCTTCCAATGCCACCTCGGACAGCATACGTGAGAAAATCTCATTCAGACGGTTCCATTGCAGGCGGTTGAAATGAAAAAGAACCGGATGAGCCAGACAGAAGTGATATAATTCGGAGACACGATGTGCAATCGGTTTGAAAGAATCTTCCAGTGAGACGCAGTCGTCGCCCATTTCTTTCCAGTGCGGAGCTTCGCGGAAAGTGTAAATCAGGGTGCGGCTGGGCAATCCGTTTTCGTAGCTGCTCAATAGGCCGTCTATTTGTCCGGGAGTACCCGTCAGCAGTAAAGCCAATTTGGGATGGCGTATATAGATCGGAATGAGGCCGTTGGCTTTGTAGGAAGAATCTATATTTTCGTGCTCAAAAGCCTTGCGGAGCATATCGTCGAAATTGCCACAATCCAGATGATTGGCTGTGGATAGCGTTTGTGCCTCCGTGTCGAAAATGATGCTTCCCTGTGGACCGTTGTCCTGCATCTGCATTTGCATGCGGGTATAGCTGGTAGTAGCAGGAATGAATAGCATTTTGAAAGGAGGTCGTTGCGGTTCTTCGGAGCATGCTTCTCCTTTCTTTTTCTGTTTTTGATATTCTGATTGCCAGTTATTATGTACAGTCTGGTAGTTTTTCATCATAGATTCACTGGTAGACAGGATTTCTGAATGTATTTCTTCCAACAGGTATCGTCCGGTTTGGGCGATGCTTTTACCACTGGCGGCAGGCGAAAGTATGACACTGAATATATGCGTGGAGTATTTTTTATGATTATAAATTCCGAAAGTCTGCGGAAGTGCTGCGCTCAAGGCTGTGAGATCGGAAAGGAGAGCGACATCTTGTTCGCGTTCGCTTCCGTCTTCAATGATACAGTCATTCAGTAAATCGGGAAGATTATTGTACAAACTTCGGGGAAATAAAGGAGTTCCTTTCCGGAATTCCTCTCCCAACCAATAGGCTTCGTCGTCGGCATCGGAATTTTCTGTAGTACCATAAGGTCTTTTTGTCCTTATGTCCTTTTGAAAGGAAGGCCCGTTGGCTGGGGTGGAAGTGGGTGTATGTTCATTAACTTGTTTGTATCCAGACAATAAAACACTCGTTAGCTCTTCGGGACGAAAATCCGTGTGTTCGAAAAATGGGGTAAGTTCGCGTAATATGCTTTCTTGGGGATAGTGCCGACGGCAGGCTTCACAGGCAAGTTTGAAGACGTTGGAATGGCGTTGACCGGCTGTTAGCGGATGAAAGAAAATATAGGACGAAATAAATTGGGAGATTGCTTCTTCAGATACATTTTCCGGTTCTTCTTTCACAGGCGGTTCCAGAACAAATGCCTGATAAAGACTGGCAATATAACCGTTGGGGGAATAGCTGAAATAACAGAGGCGGCTTTCATCTTTACACGCCGGATCGCTTTCCAATCCGAGCAACTGGTTGTAATAACGGCTCACCAGTTGTTGCCCCTCACGATGGCGGCCTTCGATACCTTCCACATAGGCGAAGACTTTCACACCGTCGGTCGGACTTTCTATTGCTGCCACCGTATGAGGATCTGCCGCGCATCGTTGAATAACTTCCAGACGATTGGCTACATGGTCGTAATCAAGCCCGACAATATGGCTGGGGAGCAGAAAATGTTTGATGGCATGCGCTCCGTCAAATGTGCCCGCCGGAGTGAAGCAGGGGAGTTGACTCTTCAATTTCTGTGCGGCGGCATGGTCTCCTTCCGCATGATATCGGCGGATAGAGTTGATAATCGTTGCATAAACAGGATGAATACACATGATGATGACCTCAAGGAAAGACATGACTTGGGGCTTTTTTGAATACACGTTTTTGTAAACTGAGACTTTGATTTCTTCTAAGACTTTCATATAAAATTGTTTTTGTAGGATTGCGCTACCTGATTATCAGATAACGGGAACAAAGGTCGGGATATTAAAAATAGGGTTGCTTCCCTATGTGGATAGTACTTGATAAAGCAAATAAAAAATGAAATATTATAATTTATTAATCATAGAATAACATGGCAAAAGAAAAACAGGAACCTTATGAGTTCTTAAGCAATTTGGTATTGGCTTTAATGGATACGGATCGTATTTTTAGTAACAATTTTTTTATAAGCGAATTAGCTATCTCTCCTAAAACATTAGGGGAGATAAGGCGGGGAGAGGATATGTGCATTTATCAGTATGTACGGGTGATCCGGTGTATGACGAAATATCTTCATTTAATCATTCAAATGGATATGTTGCTGAAGGAGTTAAGAATCGTACTGTCTTCCCATTGTGACTTGGTGGTCGCTACGGTTCCGCACCGTTCTTGCGGAACTTGTCAGCCGACAGAGTGGGTGGCAGTGATGCATTGGGATGGAGTGAAATTGTGATGTGGAAGTTGACAAGCCGGAGTTTTTTGTCACTAACCTATTTGTTATTCAATATTTTGTATAAATTTGTAGAATAAATAATCAATCTATCGAATATGTATATGTTAAGCACAATAATCTCTCAAACTGGTGAATGCAATGCACAGCACGCGACAGACCCTTGTTTTTTAAATCAATGGGGGTATTCTACCCTTTTGTTAATCATTATCGGGATAGGTTTAGTATACCTGCTTTTTAAGAAACGGAAATTCTTGGTGGATAACCTGAAATGGATTGCAGGTACAGTATTTATTGCAGGTTTCCTGATATATTGGTACGCTTTCAATGAGGGAGGGAGTGACAGTAATTCGATAGCATTGGCATTTAGGTCTGCTCTGTCTTCTATGGAAATGTTCGCTTCGCATTCCGATCTTTTGGAGGTTCCTAAAGAACTGCATCATGATCCTTTCTACATGACGATATTTTCTGTGATACATTTCCTGGCCGTTATAGTGAGTGCGGTTTTTATCATCAAACTGTTAGGATTCAGATTCATCTCATGGGTGCGGTTATGTGTGGCGAATCTTCCAAGTAAGAAGAAATGCCGGCTGTTTATTTTCTGGGGTGTCAATGATAATGCGATATTGCTGGCTGACAGTATAAGAAAAAAAGCGGCAGAGCCAAAGGGGAAGAATGAAGAAGGATGGGAGAATTGCAAGTTCATTTTTGTGAGGTTGCTTTCTGCTAATGAAAGCAGTTCTCATGGTCGGTTCACATTCAGTCATTTCTTTAATTCGTCTCATGACGGAACTGAAAAATTCATAGAAAAGATAGAAGAGCTTGACGGCATACTGGTTAACTCTAAATTTGGAATTACAGGCCGGGTTATAGATAAAGTCAAATCGGAATTTGATTTATACAAATATCTCGGATTGAGGAGATTGGGAAACCTAATCAAGAAGTACCCGCAGGCAACTTTCTATTTTTTGTCTCCCAATGAAGAGCTGAATCTGGAGGCGGTGTCTGTTTTTAAGGAAATAGCGAAATGTAAAGAAGACAGAGTCCATAATCAGGTTCAGATTTATTGCCATGCGCGTAAGAACAACCAGAACCAGAAGTTGGAAATATGTGATGGGTTGAAACATCAGATTCATATCATCGACTCGTCTAATCTTGCTGTATTGCAATTAAAAAAGAATGTAAGGAATCATCCCGTGAATTTTGCAGATGTCGATACTTCGAAGGCTTGTGTAAAGAAACCTTTTACGTCGATGATTATTGGTTTTGGAGAAACCGGGCGTGACGCATTTCGTTTTCTATATGAGTTTGGGGCATTGATCGATGCAAATGGCAATAGGAATCCTCGAAAAATATATGTGGTTGATGAACATATGGATGAATTGAAAGGTGATTTTTTAATGAAAGCACCTGCCTTGAAGGAGAGGAAAAATGAGTTGGAATGGTGTGAAGAAATGTCTATCCATTCCGAACGTTTCTGGGAAAAACTCTCTGAAATCATTCATGATCTAAACTATGTTGTAATTGCTATAGGAAATGATAATGAAGGGATGGCATTGGCGATTGATCTCTACGAATATGCCTATCGATATAGGAAGGATTGTTTCAATGACTTTAGGATTTATCTGCGCGTCAATGGAAGTTGCAACACCATTCAGCTGAAGCAAATAAAAGAGTATTTTAATATTTATGGCAATACCCGGGATGTAATCATAACTTTTGGAGCGAAGGAAGAAATATTCTCATACGATGTGGTATCGACAGATGTGCTTGAAGTATTGGCAAAGGAATTTTATTATGCATATCAGAAAATTATGATTGACGCAATGCCTGGAACGAATGAGAAGGAAATTGAAGAGAAGAAGAAAGCGAAGGAAAGTCTGAAGCAAACAGCGGAAGAAGAATGGAATGCGCGTAGAGAGGCATTGCGGGACAAGCATAGCTTGGATGCACAAATTAAATTGGCTTATCAGGAAGAGCAGGATAGGGCTAACGTATGGCATATCGATACCAAAAAGTTTTTAGCCGGGGCCATGGGAGAGGATGGCAAAGATAATAAGGAAAGGTTGAAAGAAATGGTTGAACTGACGCAGCGTGAAGCCCATACATTGAACTATTCTAAGGTTTGTGATGTTGTTTCCAGTACATTATTTGATAATTTGAGTAAGTGCGAACATTTGCGTTGGAATGCATGTATGGAACTGCAAGGATTTGTAACGTGTGACGGAGATAAAGATTTTCAGCAGAAGAAGCATAAATGCATCGTCGATAATGATGTTTTAAGAAGTAAATATCCGGAAACCATCCCTTATGATCAGTGTGTGGTTGAGCTAAGTTTTAGATTGAAAAAGAACTGAAAATTGTTCCGCTAATATATAAATAATGAATCATAAAATGAAAAAGTATATTCCCAATCCGGTGGATACAGGACATATCCAACTCCCGAAGGAGTTGGAATACCTGGTAGAAGAGATGGCTAAGAATGTTCATGAAGTCTGGTCGAAAACCAGAATAGAACAAGGTTGGACGTATGGAAAAAAGCGGGATGATGTGTTGAAGCAGCATCCGTGCCTGGTTCCGTATGAAGAATTACCTGAAGAAGAAAAGGTGTACGACAGAAATTCTTCGGTGGAAACCTTGAAACTGATTATGAAACTAGGGTTCAAGATCTCGAAGGATGAGGAATAGGCGCTCTGCCTGCATCCAACAAGATAAATGGTGCCCAATATTTACTGTCTGCATATCCGTTCTCACGAAGGTACTGTTGTGCTTTGATAAGAGCCTGTCGTTCGGATAACCCTGAAATGATGTTCTCATAGAATTTAGTCATGAGAAGCATGGAGGCCTGGTCGTCAACAGCTGAAAGTGTCATGAGGATGGTTTGTACTCCTGCATTTTTGAAGCCTCGTTGAAGACCGAAAAGACCATCCGCACCAAGAGTACCTTGACCGGTGTTGCAGGCAGAAAGAACAACCATACGACAACCGCGGAGGTTTAGTACACTGATCTCATCTGCACGGAGCAGTCCGTCGTTATTCTCTTCCGTGGCATTGGCGCCGGACATAATCAGGAAGCAATGCTTCATCGCATCATCGGCTTCACGTCGCTTCAATTCTTTATAGTCTCCGTGAGTAGCTATGTGAATTAACGAAACAGCTTTGCCGTCGAGTGCCCGGAACTGCTTTTCCGTTCCGTTTTCACCTACGAATAGATTGGTTTTAATCTTCTTTTCTTTCAGCAGGGAATTTACGTTATTTACTTCATTGAGCGTATATGGTAACTCATGATACCCATTCTGTCCGTTACGGAATTTCCCGGAGTTATGATCTGTAGAAACAATATTGCGGACTTTGGTTGAAGCCATTTCGTAGTCCAATCCTCCGAAAAGTGCGGCTGATGAGTAGTTCAGCGAAGCTCTGTCGAGTGCGATTTCTTTTGTTGACGATAAACGATAGACGGCTTTCCGGAATGCTAACGGCAGGTTACCCGCTCCATACGGAAGATATTCTACAGGCAACTGGTGAAGTATCCCGTCAGGTGAAAAATAAATGGTATCCGCTTTGCTGATATATTCATCCAGCGCTTTCCAGAAATGTGCCCCGTTTTCGGTTGCGGTGAAAGCCGTAGGCGATTGCATCTCTTTCAATAGCAATTTCTGACTCATTAACTTGATTGCGGTGGGAGACGCGTCGCCCGGACGAAGTACGAAAGCGGCCAGATGTTTGTCCGGAGCTAGTAATTCATCGTCTATGAGAGCAAATTCTATGGCGATGGAGTTTCCATGCAGATGCTTTTGTACGTCTTGCCATTTGACGGAAAGATAACGGGTATAGTCGCCGAAATCAGTAGACTTTCGCATCAGGTTCAGTTGCAACTGTTCATACTCCTCTTTTTGGCGGATGATATTTTTCTGTGCTTCCGTCTGATTGGTTGCATTCGGGAGTTCACTTTGCATGGATAAAATTTGTTCCGCCATAAGGGCAGCTTTGTTGTATTGGTCGAGCAGAGACTTATCTCCCGAAGCGCGGATCAGAGACTCCAGTTCAATAGACGAATTAAGCATAATACCTTTCGAAAACAATAATGCATCGTAACCTAACCGGGCAAAACGTTGTTTTTGTTCAGGCGTACCTGTTGCGGCGATATTGGCTGCACGGAGGGGAATACTGTCCAGTGAGGAACGGATATCCTTCCAGAATGCCAGGCGTTCATCGGCTTTCGAGAGACGGAAAAGATTACGCAGTGCGGTTGTTTCGCCGGAGAGGAAAGGTTCCATATAGGCTAATGCCTTGTCGGTCTGTCCTTGGGTATAATAGATATCGGCGATAGTCCCTAATGCGGAGACATACATCAACCCGTCTTCTCCCCATTGCAGGCGATAAGCATCCAGTTGTTCAAGACTCTCTTTTAATAGCCTGTTTAAAACCGCCATTCGCTGACGTTCCGCATCCTGTTCTGTCTGTCTGGCGGCTGTCTCATTGCCCATCATGGTGTGGCAACGATTCAGACTGCTAAGTGCATCCTGATATTTTACATCACTACCGGGAAGAACTTTGTAAATGTCTGCAGCCAGTTGGTAGTTTGCTGCCGATTCTGCATATTGTTTCTGTCGGTATAAGATACTTCCTCTGGAACGGAGAATTTCCCCCATCTTGTCTGACTTATCACCCGTCGGAAGCTGTTTTTCGGCTTTTGCAAGTATTTCGAGGGCTTTTCCATACTCCTTGGTAAATCCATAATTACGGCATAATGCAATGGAGGTGTCTACATATTTGTCCAGTCTGTCCGGCAACATCTGTGCATAAACCGACAGTGCCTGGTTGAGCATACGATTGGAGGCCTCATACTTGGCAGCAATGCTATAATTGAGTCCGCCCAGATAAGACTCCAATGCAAATTTAGCCTGTTCGGCAGGATTGTTGCGAAGGATGTCTGCTGCCAGTTCGTAGTATTCGCCGGCGGATGCGTGATCTTGTATTCCGGAGAGAAATTGCGCATAGTAGTGGCGTACCTTAAAAACGATCTCCTTATGGGTATTCACATCGCATTTCTTTAAAGCATCCAGAAAATGTGCCCTTGCCTTGTCGTTGTCACCTATACTGGCAAAATACTGGGCGCGCTCGGTCAGGCAACCGGGCTCGTCGCAAGGCTTTTCCAGTTCTTTTTTATTGTGAGCTTCTGCCAATTTCATATATTCCAATACTTTCGGCTGATTGTTCAATTCCAGATAGATGGACGATATCCAATTGAGAAGTTGCTCGTATTCTTTTGAATCGTCAGGAAAGATATTGAAGGCCTGTTCATAATAAGTTACCCCTACGTCTTTACGTTCCGACAGGTAGTACAACGAACCTATCTGCTGGAGTTGACGGGCTACTGAAAGGGACTTTTCGCCATACCTCTTTTTACTGATGGCTATTTCTTCTTCTACGATGGCACTTGCTTTATCCATTTCTCCTAAAGCTATGTAGCAGCGGGCGAGATTGAGATGAAACATGGATGCCTGTTCGGGACGAGGCTGAATGCGACTGCACAGTTCCCATGTCTTGCTGTGAATTTCTGTTGCTTTATGATAGTCTTTTGCAACAGTCAGGTAGTAGAGTCCTGTGTTGTTCAGGGAGGAAATATATTTGATATCTGTTTCACCCAGTATGGTCTTGCGCATATCTGCTGCCATTTGTGTATAGGTTAGTCCTTCGGGACGCTCCAGATTCAGATAACAGCGGCCTAAAATGTGCAGGCAGGTAGCACGTTCCGCACTCTGTGTCTTTCCCGTTTTGACATATAATTCGTCCGCTTGTTTCAGTTGGGTAATGGCGGTTGTGTAATCTTGTTTACTTTCTAGTTTTTGAGCTTCTTCAACCAGTAGGTCGGCTTGGCTTGCAGTCTGTGAATAGGCTGTCAGACACAGACAGGCTAATAGAGATAGAATGAATTGTCGCATATAATAGAGATTTTAGTAGATTAAAATAAGATCAAGGCAAAGCTCCCGTCTCTCTTGCTTCTATTGGTGATCGAGACGATGATTTTATACCGCTCGTCCGAGCTAACCTTTTCTTTTCGGAAAGGAAGCCCTTTCCGGACGCTGTCATTACATTTGTATTCCCGTTCACTTTTCGATTGATAACCGATTGTCTTTATTTTCCAACTGAAAGAACGGTTCACCTCTGCCACACAGCCTATCTGCGAGGTTCCCGAACAGCTCGGAATCTCGAAAGTACAGGTCTGACCGGCAGCCACCATTTTGGTATCTAATCTTACTTTGTTGGCGGAATCCTTATCACCTCTCATCCTCGCTTCTGCTGCATACTTGTCCGCGATTTCATAGATTGTTTCATTATCAACGCAGGCTTGAATAAATTCGTAGTCAAAGACCAGATGTCCTTTCAGGCTCAAGACATCGCCCTGAGTTTGTTTGACGGTTAATGGGATAGGGGCTGCATCACGCAGCGTTTTGCTTACTGCCAGCAGTTGCTCACCACTGGCAAAGCCGCCTTCCAATGCTTCACATGCTTTCTTACAGGCGTCGAACACCATTTCAAAGGGTGTCGTTGTCTGTGCATTGACACTTATTTGCCCTCCGATGGAAAAAAACAGGAGGATGAATACTCTGAAAATAGTTTTCATGCTCATTTTTATTCTGCATTCATTGTGTTATTGAATAGGATTAAGTACCACACGAAATCCGATATGTGGTTCTGATGTATCGTAAGTCTGTACGCTGCGATGGCGAATGTCCATATCACGTTCGTTGGCCAGGTAGCTGCCTCCTCTCACAATCTTTTTATGGTGTCCGGGATTTTCTGCCGGACCTTGGGGATCTGTGACCCGTGTATTTTCATACCGGTTCATCCAGTCCGTACACCATTCGGCGGCGTTGCCTGACATGTCGTATAAGTCGAACCCGTTTTCGTGTTTCTCACCAACGGGATGCAAGCGTTCATTGGCATTGGAGGCGTAGTAAGCTACATCACGAATGTTGTCTGAACCGGCATAAGGATAACTTTCGCCTCCGGTGGCTGCATATTCCCATTGCGCCTCCGTAGGGAGGGAAAAAGGTAAACCGGTGAGCTTGTTCAGCTCCTTGGTGAAGGCTTCGGCATCATTCCACGTTATATGTGTCATAGGCAGCATGCCTTTTTCCGTAACAATGGAGTCATTCATAACGGCATACCACAGCGAGCGTGTTACTTCGTATTTACACATATAATAATCGGAACTCAATACAACGGTGTGCTGCGGTGAGTCATACCCTTTTCCTGTAGCTTTTCCCATGATGAATTCTTTTTTTTTGGCCGGAATCAGCAGCATATTGTTCATCATGTCCACCAGGGAGCGGAGCTGGGGCAGTGTGATCGTAGGATTCCATTTTACGTCTACCCATTCTTTCTCTCTGTCTTTTATATCCCTGTTTCCGGTGTTGTTCACGGAGGCGCGTCCGTCATTCCGGAGCGCGTTGAATTCATGCAGGATAGAGTCGCACGTCGATTTCAAAGAACTGTCCGGGTGTTTCTTTATGAAACTACTGTAATCGTCATAAGTGCGACACTCCTTGAATTCCAGTTTTTGTTCTGCCGTTCTTTGGATGGAAGTATAAGTTTTGCTTCCTGCTACTATTAATAATAGGGCAATGAAAGTCATCATAAGCCATTTGGCAGATACATAAGAAGGCTTTGACAACATTTGCTTCAGGAGGTCACCTTTTATATCTTTGAATCGGGCTACCCGTGAGTTGCTGTAAAATACAGCTTGAAAGTCTTTCAATCCACTAATGTCCGGGGGGAGTTGCAGGGTAGCGAAATCATAGCTTTCACTTTCCTGCGGAGCAATCGGAATGATATTTATCTGTTTGGGGGTTCTACTTTGGCGACGTAACGCACGGCCTAATTCTATCCGGACAAAATCGATCTCTCCGGTACGGCTGATCTGTTTAATTTCTGTTTCAAACTCTTCATTGGTCAAGGACGCCATCCGTTCGTAGAAAGCCACTTCTTCCATGTCCCATGTTGCTTTTTCGCCTGCCTCAACCGCTTCTTCATTGAGCGGGCGGATCGTTGTAAACGTCTCCGGCACCATGAACATAATGAAGTCTTTACATTCATCAATGCGGCGAATCAACTCAACATCAAACCGACCGTTTAAATTGTCTTTGTCAAAGCTCACCCTTTTGCGGAATCCGGATTCTTCCAGCATCAGTTGTAGCATTTCAGGCTTGTCGCCCGAACATTTCTTACGGTAACTAATGAATATGTCGTAATTATGCTTGCTCATCAGCTGCTAAGATAATAAAAAGAAACAGATTTGTCAATCTTAATCGAAATTTATTTTTATCTTTGAAGTTCAGTAAACAGAAAAAAGAAATATATATGAAAAAAGTAATTTGCAGTGAGAAAGCTCCGGGGGCTATCGGCCCTTATAGTCAGGCGATAGAAGCCAATGGTATGGTATTTGTGTCCGGTCAGTTGCCTATCGATGCCGCTACGGGACAGATGGCGGAAGGCATAGAAGGACAAGCGCGCCAGTCGTTGGAGAATGTCAAACACATTCTTGAAGAAGCAGGATTGACAATGGGAAACATTGTCAAAACTACTGTATTTCTTCAGGATATGTCCCTGTTTGCAGGGATGAACGGTGTGTATGCCACGTATTTTGACGGAGCTTTTCCGGCACGTTCGGCGGTTGCCGTAAAAGCTCTGCCAAAGGATGCGTTAGTAGAGATTGAGTGTATCGCGGTTCGCTAACAAATCTGCGACAATGAAACTGCTGCCTCCTACAAAGATCAGATCTTTGGGGGGGCAGTTCTTTTTTGCCGCCTGTACAGCTTCTACAACAGTGGGGTAGGTGGTACCTTTCAATCCGGCTTCTTCTGCCAATGCCAGTAGTTCATTTTCCGGAAGCGCGCGTTTGACGCTTGCTTTGGTAAAATAATAGGTGGCATATTTCGGCAATGCTCGCAGAACCCCCCGGATGTCTTTGTCATTGACCATGCCGAATACAAAATGGATCTCCTGATCGAAGGTTTTGTGAATGACATTGAGCTGTACATGGATATATTCGATTCCATCCACATTATGTCCCGTGTCACAGATAATATCCGGATAGCTGTGCACTTTCTGCCAACGCCCCATCAGACCGGTGAGCTGACATACGTTTGCAAGACCTTCGCGATAGTCCTGGGATCTGATGTTGTAGTTCAGACGGTTCAGTGTCGCAAGGGCTTTTAGGATGGTGAACATATTTTCGAATTGGTAAGCTCCGCTCAACTCGGTGAAAAGTCCTAAAGGAAACATCTCATTGTGGATTTTGATAGCATCTTTTCTTTTGTCGAGTATCTGGTCTAGCGCACGTAGACTGTCTGGCAGGTCTAACATGAGTAATGCTTGCCGCATCTGATTTGCCTCTTCTTCTGACTGTTCGTCCATTGCTTCGATCATTTCGCGCATGCTCTGAATTGCGTTGTCCATCACCGGTCTTATTTCTTGCAACTTCGAATAAGGAACTATTTCCATGTCCCAGTACCGGGTATTTTCACGGGCATATTCGATGGGCGCATTCTTTTCTTTGGCTTTCATGGTAAATACACGTTTCACCGCCCCTTGGGCTCTGCCGATAATGACCGGAACTCCTTCTTTGATAATTCCGGCTTTCTCTTTGGCAATCTTCGTCAGCGTGTCACCCAGATATTGGGTGTGGTCGAGGCCTATGTTGGTGATAACGCACAAATCCGGATGGATGATATTCGTACAGTCCAATCTTCCGCCCATGCCTACTTCGATAACTGCTACATCTACTTTCTGGTCGGCAAAATAACTGAATGCCATAGCGGTGGTCAGTTCGAAGAATGAAGGGTGCAGCGGCTCGAAGAAGGAGCGATGCTCTTCTACGAAATTGACTACATACTCTTCCGGTATCATCTCACCGTTGATACGGATACGTTCGCGGAAGTCGATTAAATGGGGGGAGGTGAATAGCCCTACCCGGTAACCGGCGCATTGTAATACGGCTGCGATAGTATGCGAGCAGGAACCTTTTCCATTGGTTCCGGCGATATGTATCGTTTTGAATTGTTGATGAGGATGCCCGAAATGTTCGTCCAATTGATGTGTGGTCTCTAAACCCGGCTTATATGCTTTGCTTCCTATTTGTTGAAACATTGGCGCACTCTCATATAAGTACTTTAAAGTGTTCTGATAGTCCATGTTTTATAATATTTAACGTCGGGCAATCTTTATTGCCCGCTAATTTGTTTATCTTTAGAACCGTCAATCTGACTATAAATGGGGGATTGGCGAATGAGATTGCAAATATCAACATTTAAATCTAAGAAATCATGGGAACTAAGAAAAATTTTGTGCTAGACACGAATGTTATTCTTCACGACTACAATTGCTTGAAGAATTTTCAGGAAAATGATATTTACCTCCCTCTTGTTGTACTCGAAGAACTGGATAAGTTCAAAAAAGGAAACGAGCAGATAAATTTCAATGCTCGTGAGTTCGTGCGCGAATTGGATGTGCTGACAAGCGACGAGCTTTTCTCCGACGGAGTGAAGCTTGGCGAAGGATTGGGACGTCTGTTTGTGGTGACGAGCAATGTACCGGCTACCAAAGTGTGGGAATCGTTTCCTATAAAGAAACCCGACCATTTGATTTTGGCGGCAACCGAATACCTGACCGAAGAGGATCCGGAAATGATGACTATTTTGGTGACCAAAGATGTGAATCTGCGTATGAAAGCTCGTTCCATCGGTTTGCTTTGCGAGGATTATATTACGGATAAGGTGTATAACGTAGATGTGTTCGAGAAGTCCAATGAGATCTTTGAAAATGTAGATCCGGCATTGATCGACCGTATTTATTCTTCAAAGGAGGGCATTGACTTGAGTGAATTCGACTTTAAGGATTTGATTCACCCCAATGAATGTTTTATATTGAAGAGTGACCGGAATAGTGTGCTTGCACGCTACAATCCTTTTACCCATTCTATTATCCGTGTGATGAAAGGCAAGAATTATGGAATCGAACCACGGAATGCGGAACAGAGTTTTGCTTTTGAGATTCTGAATGACCCGGAAATCAAACTGGTGGCTCTGACTGGAAAAGCAGGAACGGGGAAGACATTGCTGGCTTTGGCTGCTGCTTTGGGCAAACTGACGGATTACAAACAGATTTTGCTGGCACGTCCTGTTGTGGCGCTTTCCAATAAGGATATCGGTTTCCTTCCGGGAGACGCGCAGGAGAAAGTGGCTCCTTATATGCAGCCGTTATTTGATAACCTGAACGTGATAAAACGTCAGTTTGCTGCAAACTCTACCGAAGTGAAGCGCATAGAAGATATGCAGAAAAGCGAGCAGCTGGTGATTGAAGCTTTGGCATTTATCCGTGGTCGTAGTTTGAGCGAAATGTATTGCATCATCGACGAAGCGCAGAATCTGACTCCGAATGAAATAAAGACAATCATCACCCGTGCAGGTGAAGGTACGAAGATGGTATTTACGGGAGATATCCAACAGATTGACCAACCTTATCTGGATAGTCAGTCCAATGGTCTGGTATACATGATTGATCGTATGAAAGACCAGAATATCTTTGCACACGTCAATTTGCTGAAAGGTGAACGAAGTGAATTGAGTGAGTTGGCAAGTAACTTGCTGTAATGATGAAAAAATAAATTTGGCACGGATTACACGGATTTCACGGTTTCTCCAATTATCTTAAACCGCGTAATCCGTGTAATCCGTGCCTGATTTTTACTTCTTGCTTTTCTTTATTATTCTTTCTTTCCGAAATATTTCAGGAACTGTGTACGTTCGAATGTATTAACACCCTGAACATCCTTAATATTCAGTTTGCCTTTGAATTGAGCTATATTTTTGAATCCTTTGCGTTCCATCCATGCAGAGAGGAAGCGGTTGGCTTCTCCGATGAATGCATTTGTATTCAGATAGACTGCGCTGCAAACTTCTACGGCTGAAGCACCGGCAAGGATAGCTTTCACTACTGATTCTGCGTTGGCAACACCACCGGAAGCTGCATAGTCGATTTTGTCTACTACTGCAGACGCAATTCCGATCCAACGGAGCGGAGTGGCAAGGTCGGAAGCATTGCTGAATACTTCTCCTGAAATATGCTCCATCTTTTCGATGTTGATGTCCGGTTGATAGAAACGGTTGAAGAGAACAACTGCTGCTGCACCGTTGGCATACAACTGATCGATTAATGCCACAGGATTTGTCAGGTTATCACCCAGTTTCATGATTACAGGTATCTTGACTGTTTTTTTGATGTGGCGGAGAATATCAATGTGGCGTTGTTCGAATGAACCGTATGTATATTGCACTTCCGATTGCAGGGCAAGGATATTGATTTCCAATGCATCGGCACCGGCCTCTTCAATCATCTTTGCAAAGTCAATCCATTCGGAATCAGTGTAGCAGTTGATGCTGGCAATGATAGGAATGGGGCATACCTTCTTGCTTTCTTTTATTAAAGTCAGGTATTCGGATAGCTTGTGTTCACGGATGTATTCTTCCAGATAGTCACTGGCTTCCGGATAGAAAGCCGGATCTTTCAGTTGGTCTGCTTCCAGCATGATTTGTTCCTCAAACAGTGATTTCAGAACAATTGCACCGGCACCATCTTCTGCCAATTTTTTGTTTTTGCCGGCACTGTTGGTCAGCCCCGAGCTACTAATGATGATAGGGTTTCTAAGGGAAAGCCCTGCGAAAGTAGTTTTTAAATCGGTCATAGCAATATGTTTTTTTTAACACTTAATCAGTAAATTCGTTCTCCGAAAATCTTGCTTCCTACTCGTACCAGCGTACTTCCTGCGGCAATGGCTTCGTGGTAGTCATGTGACATTCCCATTGATAGCTCACAGAAAGTATCGGAGTGGATGAACCAAGTTGTTTTTATCTCGTTAAAGAGCCCATTTAGTAAACAAAATTCCCGATTGATTTGTTCAATACAATCGGTGTTGCTGGCCATCCCCATTAATCCGCAGATGCGTACATGAGTCAGCTCTTTCCATTCTCCGGCATTCAACATCTCCTTGCATTCTTCGGGACTGAAACCAAATTTGGTTTCTTCCTGCGCAACGTGAATCTGCAACAGGCAGTTCACTGTACGTCCCGCTTTGACAGCTTGTTTGTTGACTTCGACCAGCAGTTTATAACTATCAATTCCATGAATCATCGCTACGTATGGTATCATGTATTTGATTTTGTTCGTCTGCAGGTGTCCGATGAAATGCCATTCAATGTCTTTGGGCAAACTTTCGTATTTAGCTGTCATTTCCTGCACTTTGCTTTCTCCAA
>OGRP01000539.1_pt1 | contig 36741 bp, 26 predicted proteins | sample 1553531 | NCBI WGS metagenome assembly OGRP01 (sample SAMEA2580045, study PRJEB22360) | human gut metagenome | biome: human gut; feature: human-associated habitat; material: faeces | place: Denmark | collected 2008/2010 | reverse complement strand
GGCCGCAAGCAGGCGGACTGCATCGGCCGCTGGTTGGTCTCACAGCAGCCGTTGTTCGACCGCTACCTCGTCTCGCCGTACGTGCGCACGCGTGAGACGGCTGCCACGATGGCCCTGCCTAAGGCGAAATGGGAGGAGACGCGCGTGCTGCGCGAACGCTCCTGGGGTGAGATCAATACCATCACGAAAGACGATTTCAAAACCAATTACGCGCGTAACTGGATGTTCAAGAACACTGATCCACTGTATTGGCGTCCGCCGGCGGGCGAATCGATCGCCGATGTGGCCGAAAACCGCGTGCATAATCTGCTCACATCCCTGAACCGCAAGTCGGACGCAGAATCCGTGGTGATGGTCAGTCACGGCGACCTCATGCTGGCGCTTATGCTCACTTTGGAGGACTTGTCCGACGAGGAATTCATGCACCGTGCGGCGTCCGACGAATGGAAGATCACTAATTGTACGTGCTTCCATTATTCGCGCCGTGATCCGGCGACCGGGCGTACGCATAAGCGGTTCTGTTGGGAGCAGACCGCCCGCCCGGTGTTCGACGATGCGGAAGGTCGTTGGGCGGTGAAAGTGGACGATTGGCGTGAATTCAAGCGTCCAGTGCTGTCGAATGGCGATTTGGTGGACGTTGTTCATGCGGTTGACCGTCACCTGTGATGTGTGTTGGTCTGTTGATTGCATGATCGGATTGGCTGATATCGACGATTGATGCCCCCATCTTGCGTGTGCAACGCGCCCGTGTCCACGCCCCACTACAATGGCTGTGACACGCGGCGCGTTTTTGCTTGCCGCGAAAGAGAGTTAAGGAGACAATCACATGTCCAATCTGTTCACGTGGCAGGTCCACGGTGATGGCAAGACGCTGAAGCCGGGCGAAGTCGTTGAGCCTGACGAGCGCCTGACTTGGCCGCGCACCGCCGAAATTGGCGCACAGCATGTCATCGCCATGTTCGGTGCCACGTTCCTCGTGCCGATTCTGACCGGTTTCGACCCGTCCACCACTTTGTTCTTTACGGCCATGTCTACCGCACTGTTCCTGCTGATCAACAAGAACGTGCTGCCGAGCTACCTGGGCTCGTCCTTCGGTTTCATCGCGCCGATCGCCGCCGTGGCCAGCGCCCACAAGGGCCTCGCTGTCGCGTCCTTCGGCATCATGGTCACCGGCATCCTGCTGGCCCTGATCGGCGTGCTCGTCCATTACGCGGGCGCCAAGTGGATCGACATCATCATGCCGCCGGTTGTCAACGGTGCCATTGTGGCTATCATCGGCTTCAACCTGGCTCCGAGCGTGTGGAACAACTTCAAGGTCGCTCCCGACACCGCCATCGTCACCCTCGTGGCCGTGCTGCTCGTCGCCGTGTTGTTCAAGGGTCTGCTCGGCCGACTCAACATCCTCATCGGCGTGATCATCGGCTATGCGTACGCCTGCTTCCGTGGTCAGGTCGACTTCTCCGCCATCGGCAAGGCCGCATGGATCGGCCTGCCGGAATTCCGTCTGCCGCAGGTCGACTTCACCATCCTGCCGATGTTCATCCCAGTCGTGCTCGTGCTCATCGCCGAAAACGTCGGCCATGTCAAGTCCGTGTCCCAGATGACCGGCCGCGATTATGACGACCAGATCGGCACCGCGCTGTTCGCAGACGGTCTCGGCACCACCATCGCCGGCTTCGGCGGCGGTTCTGGCACCACCACCTACGGTGAGAATATCGGCGTGATGGCTGCCACCAAGGTCTACTCGACCGCCGCATACTGGTGCGCCGCCGCGTTCGCGCTGATTCTGAGCCTGTGCCCGAAGTTCGGTGCAATCATCAACACCATTCCGGCTGGCGTGCTCGGTGGCGTGACCACCCTGCTGTACGGCATGATCGGCATGGTCGGCATCCGTATTTGGGTTGAGAACAAGGTCAACTTCGACAAGCCGCTGAACATCATGGTTGCCGCAATCACCATGATCATCGCCATCGGCCAGTTCGCGTTCGCTTTCAATGGCATTTCCTTCAACGGCATCGCCATTGGCACCATCGTGGTCCTCGTCGCCTACCACGGCCTGAAGGCCATCGGCAAGGCTACCGGCACCATTGCCAAGGACGATCCGGACATTCTGTGACGGACGGCAATCAGCCGTATCGGACCCGTCGGTCTTATGACCGGCGGGTTCTTTTTGTATGTGTTTTCATGCAAACGTTCCAACATATTTCGTCAATCGATCAATGTGTTGCGTTGAGCAGGTTTTATGATGGTGCGTGTAAGTGAATGCGCATGCGGCAAGGGAGGTATGATGAGCACTGCAGCAGGAAAGAAGATCGCTATCGTCACCGGTTCCGCGCTTGGATTGGGATATGAGCTGACTCGACAGCTGATCGCCAAAGGATGGTTCGTTGCTGGTATTGATTTCAATGGCGCACGTCAGACGGAGTTGTCAAAGACTTTTGCTGCCGACGAATACAGAGCTTTTGTGGGCGATATTTCCGACGAATCGTTCGTGAAGAACTCTATTGCCGCAATCTCGAAAATCGGTCATATCGATTTGCTGATCAACAATGCCGGGCAGCCTTCGTTCAAAGTCCCGACCGCATACGAGGCGGCCGATGTGGACAAGTGTCTGAAGGGGCTGAAAGGCATGGTGTTGTGGAGTGTGGAAACGCTGAAAGCAGACGGTGAGCGGGATCTCAAAATCGCCAACGTTATGTCTACTGCGGCAACGCGAGGCAATCCCAACGAATCCGTGTACTGCGCCACCAAGTGGGGCGAGAAGGGCTACACCAAGAGTTTGCAGGCCGCATACAAGGGGACCAGTGTGAAAATCGTGGGTGTCTATCCGGGTGGCATCGACACCCCGTTCTACCGTGACAGCCATGACTACGTTTCAGAAGAAAAGCAGCATACCTTCATGCGTGCCAACCAACTGGCCGAAGTGATTCTGTTCAATCTGGTCAACGAAGCGAATCTGACCGTCACTGATATCGAAATCAACCGCAATCCGGCGTGAATATAACGAATATGAAGGATTGAAGGAACGTAAGAAAAAGTATCGGGCATAGGCTACAGTTATCAGGTTTGCGCAACGTGCGTAATATTTGACATGAAAGGCCATTGTGCCCGATACCGTTTTTGATGAAGATACCCTCGCAGCCGCTTCCGAAGTGATGGGCGAGGAAGAGGAACGCCCGCTGACATTCGCCGAACTCGGCGTTCCTGGTCCGCTGGTCCGCGTGCTTGCGGCTGATGACAAGAAAACCGCTTTTCCGATTCAGGCCGACACACTTCCCGATTCGTTGGCTGGGCGAGACATTCTTGGCCGCGGTCGTACCGGTTCCGGTAAGACGTTGGCGTTCTCGATTCCGCTGGTCGCTCGTCTGGGTGAAGTGGATGCCAACGAATATGAGAATATGAGCCAGTTCCGCCATGAGGTTGATCGTGTGAAGCAGGCTCATGCCAAGGAGCGGCGCGCCGATGATTTCGTGCCTCATCCGCGTGGCTTGGTGCTTGCTCCAACCCGTGAGCTTGCCAACCAGATCAACGACGTGCTGATGCCACTTGCCCAGATATACGGCATCAACACCACCACCGTGTATGGCGGCGTACGTTATGCCCGTCAGATCCGTGACCTTCAGGCCGGTGCCGATATTGTGGTGGCTTGCCCAGGTCGTCTTGAGGATTTGATCGAACAGGGCGCGCTCACCTTGGACAAGGTTGAGGTCGCGGTTATTGATGAGGCCGACGAAATGGCCGATATGGGCTTCCTTCCGCCAGTCAAGCGACTGCTCGGACAGATTTCGTTCGACGCGCAGATCATGCTGTTCTCCGCCACGCTCGACCATGGTGTGGACGAAGTGGTGGAAACCTTCCTGTCCGATCCGAAGGTGCATAGCGTTGATTCCGCGACGGCGACCGTTGACGAGATGACCCACCATGTGTTCAAAACCACGCAGGGCAACCGTCACGAGCTGGTGCGCACCCTCGCTTCCGGCAAGGGCCGTCGCATTCTGTTCACCCGTACCAAATTCCAGACGCAGAAGCTTGCCAAGGATTTAACGCAGAACGGCATTCCTGCGGCCGAATTGCACGGCAACCTGAGCCAGAACCAGCGTGACCGCAATCTGGCCGCCTTCAACTCCGGCGATGTGAACGTTATGGTGGCCACCGATGTGGCCGCGCGAGGCATCGATGTTTCCGGTGTGGAACTCGTAGTGCAGGTCGAACCGCCGGAAGATCCGAAATCCTTCCTGCATCGTTCCGGACGAACCGCGCGAGCCGGTCATTCCGGTGACGTGGTGACCATCATTCTGCCGAACCAGCGCCGCAGAACCCGTCGCATGATGCGTGAGGCCGGACTGACGGTCGAACCGATCGACGTGACCCCTGATTCGCCGGAAGTGTTGGAGCTCGTTGGCGAAGTGGCCGAGCCGGTGTTCGGCTGGACGCTTGAGCAGTCGCAGCCGGTAGGAAATCCGCGCCGCAGGAAGAATGGCAAGGGGGATGCCGACGGCGAACGTTCCGGCAGGCCGAACCGTTCCGGCGGGCGTAACAAGGATCGCGGCAAAGACAAGGGCGGCAAGCCGTTTAAGTCCGAACGTAAGGATCGTCGTGATCGCGACCAGCGTGAGGAGCGTAACGACAGCGCGAAGAAGTTCGAGCCGAAGAAGAACCGTGCGGAACGCCGTGCCGCCAAGTTCGAAGGTCGTGACAATCGTGAATTCGAAGCGCGTGAACATCGTTGGGAACATCCTGAAATTCAGGAGGAACGCCGCGAACAGCACGAGGAAAAGCGCAACAACAAACGTCGTGAAAAGTACACGCGCCTGCATGAGCAGCAGCGCAGCGACAATGAACAGCGCGAAACAACGAACAAGCGTAGGAACGACGGTGATTACGGCAATACCGACAATCGCAGGAAGCCGGGAAAAAAGAAGTCCGGACAGCTTGCGAAAAAGCAGGGTGCGCCAAGCAAGAAGCAGCGCAAGTCTGAAGCCCGTGCCGAGCGTCGATATGACGACGATCGTCGGTCCAAAGGCAAGAAGCATGACGAGCGTTCCTCGGACGCGAAACGCTATGACCGTCATACGGAAGTCAAGCGTGGCGGCCGTGGCGAACGTCACGACAAGCATGCAGGGCAGTCACGGCATCGCCATGCGAACATCAGGAAAGCGCCATTCCGTATGCGTTGATCGCTGAAAAGCAAAATCAAAGTTTGCGTAGCTGGCAAACAATAGAAAACGGTGTCCGCCAAAATCTATGAACTTTTGGCGGACACCGTTTTCTATTAAATCTGATCATCTATTAATTTGCTTGGCTATATGAAAAGTTGCTCAGCCTGTAATCGGATTGTATTGGTCGTCTGCAGTGAAGCACTTACGGTACGCCATCACCATAATGAGACTGTCAGCCAGAAGCGTCAACGCTGCGATGGCGGCGAGAATCAGGAACTGGTATTTCGCAGCATCGATAGGATTGCCGCCGGCGATGATCTGACCGGCCATCATGCCAGGCACCGTCACAATGCCGCTGGAAGCCAGCGAGGCGGTAGTCGGCAGCAAACCCAAACGAATCGACGAGACGATGGACGGGCGTGCGGCCTCCCAAGCGGTCGCACCCAATGCCAGCAGCGTATCCACTTCGTCACGGCGTTCCTTCATGCTTTCGAAGAACCGGCTCAATCCAACCGCCAAAGCGGACACGGTATTGCCAAGCAGCATGCCGGTCAACGGTACCACCAATTGCGGCGCATACCACGGTTGCGGGCGAATGATCAATTCGGTGACCAACGAAATCATAATGAGCATGGTGATGACCAAGCTCAAAAACACGGGACCGGCCAAGCCCCTCGGCACACCCTTGGCACGGGACAGGGTGATTTGCACGGCCGCGATCAGCATGAACATCACCAGCAGCAGCACCAGCCATGGATTGTTCGACTTGATGACGAACTCCATAATGAAACCCATGGCGCACAATTGCAGCAACGCGCGGCACGCCGACCATAGCAGTGTCTTGCCAATACCCATGCGCATCGCTTCGGAAATGCCCGCGGCCACGGCAACCATAACCAATGCGATAAGCAGACCCCAAATATCAATGGAATAGTAATTGCCGCTCATGCCTGCGCTCCTTGCATCGAATCGGACTGTGCCGCGAAATCATTGGAATCATTGGTTGCTGTGGTTCGCGGAGCATTCGCACTTTGCAATACGCCATTGGCCAGTGTAAGAATACGCGTGGCACGTCCATCCGGTGGGCGATGACGAATACGGATCACCGTCATGCCCCGCTCTGCGGCCTGAGCCATGATGGACGCCACCTTATCGGCGTTCTCATCATCCAAACCGGCGTCAACCTCGTCGGCAAGCAGCACTTTTGGCGAAGTAAGCAAGGTGCGCGCCAAACTCACGCGGGCGGCCTGGCCTCCAGACAAGTCATGCGGAGCACGCCCCAAATCAATATCCGCGCAGCCAATGGCGTCAAGCGTGGCTCGAATGCGATCATCCGGCAGTAGATCGGCGGGTTTGAGAGACTTGCCGGACGACCATTTCTTGCCGAATCCTTGCTTGCCTTCGCCCGCACGAATAGCCAATGTGAACGGTAGACGAATCGCCTCGGCCACACTCGAACCGATCAATACTGGCTTCTGCGGCAAATACGCCACCTGACTACGCCACTGCTGCGGTGTGAATTCGCTGGCAGAGCGCCCTTCAAGCTGAAAATCGCCGTTCGCATTCGGATTCAATCGTGCGAAAGCGGTAAGCAGACTACTCTTGCCTGATCCGGAAGGGCCAACCAAATCCACAATCTCACCAAGCTTCATATCAACGGATAATCCGCTGAGAATCGTGCGTTGCTCACCATCGACAGGCACGACACAGGAAACATTCGAAGCCGAAAAAACATACTGCATAATCCAACACCATACCGCTTGACTGCCGGTCGGAAGCATTGGATGCGTTTCTTAGTGTCTTCTAAGCTGGATCACATTGCATGGGAATATTGCATCTGCCAGTCACGAATTGAAAACACTGCTCGCCATCCTCTATACAAGAGCCGATCTTATTGAATTCCGCCATAAGCGAGATAAGTCCATCGACGAGCCGTTGAATGAGCTGAGATTCGATGTGGACCGCATGAACATGATCATCTCCAATCTGCTCGACGTGGTGCAGGCAGACAATCCGGAAAACACCGTCAATGCGGCACATGATGGCGTTCGAGGCGTGATCGGCAAAGGCAAGAACGCTACCGAATAGCATCATTCATTCAGCTTGCTCACAGTATTTTTCGTTGATATTCCAAGGAAAATCAGCCTCAAGGATGAGGTCGTGCCAACGTTTCGTGGACTACAACTGGCACGTTGGAAGTGAAAAATATGAAAGCAAGAAGTGAGCATGCGTGCATGGTTGGTGAACATAAGTTTGGTGGATGGCTGGTTTCCGGCAACGTTGTTTTCGATAACCGCGGTGCTGGCGGCGATACTGCTGGGTATTGCGATATGGGAGATGGTTGGCGGAAGCTGTGGCGGTGGTAAACGTGCAATTGCCGTAGTTGCGTGTCCGATGGTGATTGCGGTTATTGCCGGCATTGTCGGATTGGTGATTGCCTGGTTGCTGTCGGACGTGTTTGTGGTGTTCGGTGTTGAGCTGGGCCCGCGTGTGATCGCGTGGGCTGGTTGCAGTTGCGCGATCATCGGTTTTGCGGTCAGCCATGCGATGCTGCATAGGGGAGTGTTGCGTGCCGTCGCCGTAATACTGGTGGTATGCGCAGTGTTTTCCACCGCCACCGGCATCGATCAGGCGTATGGAGAATATGCCACCATCGGATCATTGTTCGGCCAAGACGCCTATAACGAAGCCGACCTGACGGGAATGGCGAAACGCAACGATTTGATTAGCGTCACGCAATGGAGGCAGGAAGCGGCAGACGGTAGCATCAGCGATATTCCCGCACATGGCGAAGTCAGTAAAGTAAATATTCCAGCCACAACATCGCATTTCGAAGCGCGACAGGCGCTGGTATATCTGCCGCCGGCAGCGCTTGTCACAGCCAAACACAAGCCGGCGTTGCCGGTCATACTGATGATGAGCGGCCAGCCGGGCTCTCCGGGGCGCGTGTTTGCCGCGGGCGGCATTCAAACCATGATGGACGATTACGCGCAGCATCATGGCGGACTCGCACCCATTGTTATTGCGGCCGACCAGTTGGGAGACGATTCGCATAACACCCTATGCGTGGATTCGCCGGTGTACGGCAAGGCGTTGACCTACTTGACGAAAGACGTGGTCGACTGGGTGAAAACCAATCTTCCTGCGGCACGGCAAGCACAAGATTGGGCGATCGCAGGTTTTTCACAGGGGGCCACATGTTCGCTGCAAATCGGTGCGAACCATCCGAATTTGTTCAGCACCATCATCCCCACCGGCAGCGAACTCAAACCGACCAATGGCAGTGAAAGCAGTATGATCAGCCGGTTCTTTCACGGCGATCGCACCGCATATGAGAAGCAGATTCCCATCAACGCCATTCGCAACCATGCGCCTTCGAACCAGACGCTTGTGATCGGCGCGGGGGAGCGTGATCGCGAGTCTGTGCGCAATGTCGAACTCATCGCACCGGTTGCTCAACAGGAGGGCATGCATGTTACGGCAGTCGAATCGCTCGGCAATGCGCATGACTGGCATGCCGTGCGAGACACGTTGCGGTATGGGCTTGTCGTATTCGGTTATAACACGGGACTGAGTGATGCTAAGCCGAAATTGGCTGACTATCCGAATCTTAAACGCATTTCAATCTGAATCATCGAACGGAAGTACTGTATTATGACGCAATCGCAGGAATCAACAGTGAAACCATTATTTGGCTTTCGTGCGCTTATGGCCGATCTTGCCGACTGGATTCGTGAGCATCGCATGACCTTGGGGTTTGTGCTGTTCATCACGCTGTTCAATGTCGGCATGCAGCTCGTATGCGGCATTAGACATACGCAATTTCCGCCGCAATTGTCGCGCGTGAGTTTTGACGCGCTCGCGCATGGGCGCTGGTATACCGCGCCGATTTCACTGCTGTCGGTGCCTCAGTTGGGTCGTCTGCTGATCGACATTCCACTGATACTCATCGCATTCGGCTTATGCGAAACGGTGATTGGAAAGGCGAAGACGGCATGGGTGTCGCTGATCACCACGCTTGGCGGCATAGCGCTCGGTATGGGATTATGCTCGCTGTTCGCAGGCAAAAGTCCGCAATGGCATGCGATTTCGCATGATGGTGCGATTTTGGGGCCGCTGGTTGTTGTGGTGGGCACGCTGATGTGTGCCAGCGCGTTCACCGCCATGCTGTGGCGTCGGCGTATTCGTGTGATCGGCTATAGCGTGGTGCTGATCCTGTTCCTGTATCGTGGTGAAGCCGGCGATTACTGTTTGCTGGCGTCGGCGTTGCTTGGCCATGTGCTTGGCTATTTGATGGCTTCCGAGAGTCAAGGTGATGTGTATAGGCATGGTGCCTTGTATGAGATGCGCAGGCTGATTGGTATGGCTGCCGGCGTACAGGCGGTCGGTTCGCTGGTTGCCGTTTCCTCAAGACAATCATTCGGATTGCTCTCCATGTTCGGCTTGCTGACAGGTTCCACGGAATTCGACACGGAACAAGTGTTGGATTGCCTCAACGGTTCCTCGCATGCCAACTGTTTCGCGCAATATCGTATGATGCGATTCACCATGCCCGGAAACTGGCTGGTGTCGTTGATGCCGACGCTGATGCTGCTGTTGATCGCATGGGGTCTGTATCGCGGACGCCGTATTGCCGCAGCGTTGAGCGTGCTGTTCAATGCGTGCACAGTGGTGCTTGCGATGCTGTTTTATGTGGTGCTTCCGCTGCAATATGTTGGCGATTCGCAGGCTGATGCGTTGCCTGCGTTGGCTCGTCATGGTGCGTTTCATGCGATGTTTTCCACTATGGCATTGCCGTTGATTTTTATCGTTATCGTCATTGCGTTCCGTCAGTGTTTTACGATTCGCACTAGAAGTGAGATTATGTTGCGTGCTGCGGCAGGTGCATTGTCGGCTTTTCTGTTGTTGGGATTGATGTATGCCGGATATGGGCTTGCCTCTCCCGACGATTTCAATGAAAGTCCGCAATTGATCGCATTGCTTGCCGATTATGTGCAGCGATTGCTACCAATTGGTCTGTTGAGTGGTATCGAACCTGAGTTTGTGCCCGTCGGCCGAATTTCCTTGCTGGTATATCAGTGCGTCGGTCCGGTGTTTTGGATTATTGCATTGCTTTGCGCTTGGGATTGTCTGCGAGATCGTTCCATGGTGAATGATGCTTCACGTCATCGCGTTGATGAAATCATTCCTCTTGGCGGCGAATCCATGTCGTTCATGACTACTTGGGAAGGCAATGACTATTGGTTTTCCGCAACCGGACGTTCCGCGATCGCCTATCGAGTGTCTTACGGCATCGCATTGACCGTGACCGGACCATTCGGAGATCCCAGCGAATATGCGGATGATCTCATTGATTTCGCAACATTCTGCGCACGGCATTCTTGGACGCCCGTGTTCTACAGTGTGCACGAATCGCAGCGAGCCGAACTCACCAAAGCCGGATGGGATTCGCTTGACGTCGGTACGGAAATGGTCGTCAATCCCAACGAATGGCAGACCCGAGGCAAGAAATGGCAGGACGTGCGCACCGCCATCAACAAAGCCAAACGAGACGGCATCACCGACGTGCTCACCACTTTCAAGGAGGCACCCTTCTCAGTACAAACGCAGATTCGTGAGATCTCCGCACAGTGGGCCGGCAAAAAGGCCCTGCCGGAAATGGGATTCACCTTGGGAGGCGTCGACGAACTGATCGACTCCCGGGTGCGCCTACTCTACGCGGTTGACGGCAATGGCAAAGTCCTTGGCGTAACCAGCTGGCTGCCCACCTATCGTGACGGTACGATCATCGGTTGGACGCTTGACTTCATGAGGCATCGCACCGACAGCGTCAACGGCATCATGGAATTCCTGATTGCACGCATGGCTGAACGACTACGCGACGAAGGCAACGTGGAATTCATGAGCTTATCGGCGGCGCCGCTGGCCGGTATGGGATCCAACAAAGGCGAACACGAGGAAAGCGAAGTGTTGCGTCATGCACTGCAAATGGTCGCAGACATCATGGAACCAGCATACGGATTCCACTCACTATTCCGTTTCAAACTGAAATTCCACCCCGATGAAGAGAAAGTGTATATCTGCTATCCCGACGCAGCCAAACTGCCGCAAATATCGCTTGCCGTGGCACAAGCCTACGTGCCGTCGCTCACACCTGCCGAAGCCATGCGATTCGTACGTACGATTGCGCCGCGTGATTGACATGATGTCAGACTTGAGACGGTCCATGGTTCTGGGGTAGCTCGGGTCTACACTAAAGAACGGTTCATAAAGTACTACTTTTCCTGATGGAAGGGGCCAGCATGTCAGCTGAAGCAAACGTCGGCGTAGTCGGTCTTGCCGCAATGGGCGGTAGCCTCGCACGTAACCTCGCACACCACGGCAACAAGGTGGCAGTGTTCAACCGCTCTTACGGCCGTACCGAAAAGCTCATGAACGAACACGGCAACGAAGGCGAATTCTTCCCGGCAAAAACCCTCGAAGAGTTCGTGGACAGCCTCGTCAAGCCGCGTACCGCCATCATCATGGTCAAGGCGGGAGAGCCGACCGACGCCATGATCAACGCGCTCGCCGACCTGATGGAGCCGGGCGACATCATCGTCGACGCAGGCAACGCCTACTTCCCGGACACCATTCGCCGCGAGAAGGAAATCAGCGCTCGCGGACTGCATTTCGTCGGATGCGGTGTGTCCGGCGGTGAGGAAGGCGCTCTGCTTGGACCTTCCATGATGCCGGGTGGCTCCGAAGAATCCTGGAAGACTCTGAAGCCGATTTTTGAATCCATCGCGGCCAAGGCCGAAGGCGAACCGTGCGTCACCCATATCGGTCTCAATGGTGCTGGCCACTTCGTCAAGATGGTGCACAACGGTATTGAGTACTCCGACATGCAGCTCATCGCTGAAAGCTACGATCTGATGCGTCGTGGCCTTGGCATGACTCCGGCTGAGATCGGTGACGTGTTCGAAGAGTGGAACAAGACCGAACTCGACTCCTATCTGATCGAAATCACCGCCGAAGTGCTGCATCAGGCCGACAAGAAGACCGGTGAGCCGCTGGTTGACGTGATCGTCGACCATGCTGGCATGAAGGGCACCGGCACGTGGACCGTGCAGACCGCACTGTCTCTGGCCGTACCGGTCACCGGCATCGCCGAAGCCGTGTTCGCCCGTGGTCTTTCCTCCGAAGCTGATCTACGTGAGGAAGCCGCCAAGCAGGGCTTCAATGGCCCTGACGGCAACCTGAACCTCACCGACGATGAGAAGAAGGCCTTCATCGAAGACATTCGTCAGGCACTCTACGCTTCCAAGATCGTCGCCTACGCCCAGGGCTTCAACGAGATTACCACTGCTGCCGAAGAATATGGCTGGGATATCGATCTGGCTGCCGTGGCACGCATCTGGCGTGGCGGCTGCATCATCCGTGCGAAGTTCCTCAACCGTATTTCCGAAGCGTTCGAATCAGGTGAAGCCAACGTGTCGCTGCTGTTCGCTCCGTACTTCAAGAACGCCATCGAAACCGCCGAAAAGTCTTGGCGTAACGTGGTGGCTCAGGCCGCCGTCAACGGTTTGCCTACTCCGGCGTTCGCTTCCTCGCTGTCGTACTTCGACGGACTGCGTTCCAAGCGCCTGCCCGCCGCCCTGATCCAAGGTCAGCGCGACTATTTCGGCGCTCACACCTACCAGCGTGTGGATCAGCCGGGCGCATTCCACACGCTGTGGGCTGAGCCGGGCCGCGAGGAAATCGAAGCCTGATAGACGTATTTCTGCAACGAATCTAGCGGATTAACAGATGAAAAGAGCCTCACGCTTTATGAAAAGTGTGCGGCTCTTTGTGTTGCGGCAAATATGATCAGCCGCAAGGGAAACTCGTTGAGTTGCCTCCTGAATTATTCGCGATGCTGGTTGCGTGGGTTGCCGCCATTCATGATTGCGGCGACCCGTCGCGTCAGAGCGCGGGGGAGTAGTCGTTCCGCTGCGGCTCCGGCTTTGGTGAGGTAGCCGTGGTAGGCAAGCGTGCGCCCCTGCTTCATCTTCCGATACGCGTAGGTGGCAAGCTGGTAGGCGGTGGCCGGTTTGGTCAGCGTGAAGAAATTCATGCCATGCATGTTCGCGGCCTTGGCGAACCCTGTGGATGTCGGTCCGGGGCATACGCAGGTCACACTCACACCGGTATCTCGCAATTCGTACGACACCGCTTCCGAAAGCGATCGTACGAACGCTTTCGACGCGAAATATATCGCCATATATGGGCCTGCCATCATTGAAGCAACAGAAGAGATGTTCAATATGCGTCCGTGACCCTGCTCGCGCATATCACGACCATAACGGTACGTAAGTTCAGCCAACGCGGCCATGTTGAGCTGCATCATCTCATGCTGGCGATGCCAGTCGGCGTCGAGAAAACCCGTCCAATCCGCAAAACCGGCGTTATTGACGAGATGATCCACTTCAAAACCTTGCGAAACTGTGTAATCATGCAACTGTTGCGGTGCGTCAGACTCGCTTAGATCAAGCGCAACCGTCTCCACATGCACGCCATAGCGATGTTCCAGCGTGCGCTTCACGTCATCAAGTTTGCCTTGACTGCGTGCCGTAATGATGAGATCATGCCTGTCGGCCGCAAACAATGCCGCCATCTCACGCCCAATGCCACTCGAAGCCCCCGTTATCAACGCATATGCCATAAAACCACCTTTCTTAAGTATTGATGTTCATGGTAGTCAATACGCATGCAATAACGCCATTTGCAACGCAATGGTCCGGAACTTTTCGACTGGGCTGGCTGATTGACAGTTTTCATGCACTTCTCGCATGGAAAGTAATACATCATTTACATTAGTTATTTTGGTTTGGTTCGTTCACAATGGGTGCGTCAGCATGAATGTGAAAGAACCAGTATGGAATGTTCGAAAGGCCATGTTTTTGAACTCATACAACAGGGCGGCCCGACCGACAAAGTCATTACAATGCATGTCGTGAAACCGGGATCATTCACAGCTTGCATTTGACTTCGTCCACTTGAAGTTCTTAAGTTTGATGGCATGACTTACGATTTCGACACTCCCGTAGACCGATCCGGCACGTATTCGCTCAAGTGGGAAGAGGCAGGAGATGCGCTGCCCATGTGGGTGGCGGATATGGAATTTCAAACCGCTCCACAGATTCGAGCCGCACTGCAGCAGCGTCTTGACCACGGTATTTTCGGATATTCCATCGTCCCTCCTGAATGGAATCAGGCATACGTTGACTGGTGGCACCGTAGGCATAATCTTGATATCGACCCGGAATCGCTCGTATTCAGCACCGGCGTGGTGCCGGCAATCTCCAGCATGGTACGAAAACTCACCACAGCAAACGAAAACGTGCTTATCCAAACTCCGGTCTACAACATTTTCTTCAATTCGATTATCAATAATGGATGCCGCGTGCTTGAATCACCGTTGGAATACGACGGTTCCGGACATTACTCCATCAACTGGGCCGATCTGGAATCCAAGTTGGCCGATCCGCAAACCACGCTGATGATCCTGTGCAATCCACACAATCCCGTAGGCCGAATCTGGGATCGCGACACCCTCGCACGCATAGGTGAGCTTTGCTGGAACCATCATGTGACCGTAATCAGCGACGAAATTCATTGTGATCTTACCGATCCGGGATATGATTACGTGCCCTTTGCCTCGGTGAATGAGCAGTGCGCAATGAACTCCGTGACCTGCATGGCACCGACCAAAACGTTCAATATCGCCGGTCTTAACACGGCTGCCGTAATGATTCCAAATCCCGTGCTGAGGCATAAGGTATGGCGTGCGCTCAACACGGACGAAGTGGCCGAACCGAACGCCTTCGCCATGACGGCCACGCTCGCTGCCTTCAACGAGAGCGAGCCTTGGCTTGAGGAATTGCGCGCATACTTGGCAGGCAACAAAGCCGAAGCACGAGCCATGATCAACGAATACAATGCTGCCGCGGCACCGGAACGACGCATCGCCCTGATTGAAAGCCATGCCACCTACTTGTTGTGGGTCGATTGTTCGAAACTGACGCACGATACCGCTCTGTTGTGCGAACATCTCAAGCGCAATCATCAGGTGATGTTCTCCGAAGGTGCCGAGTATGGCGGCAACGGGCATGATTTCATTCGCATCAACGTGGCCTGCCCGCGAAGCACCATGCAAGAAGGATTCAATCGTCTGTTCGCCGGATTACGTGATTTTCGGTGAATTAATATAAGACCATCGGCTGTGATATTGCTCACAGCCGCTAGGAAACGGCTGGTTTTGTGGGTTTTCACAAAATATGGAAAGGACGTTTTTCGGATGGGCACCGCCGTCCGTGACCTGTTGGCGATACTATGAGGCATATGACTGAAACTGTTTCATCCGTACTTGGCACGCCTGAAGAGTGGACGAATCCGCTGCGCGATCCGCGCGATCTTCGACTTCCACGTATTGCAGGCCCGTGCAGTATTGTGATTTTCGGCGTGACCGGCGATCTGTCACGCAAGAAGCTGCTTCCCGCCATTTATGATCTGGCTAATCGTGGCCTATTGCCGCCAAGCTTCGGTTTGACGGGTTTTGCACGTCGTGATTGGACCGAGGATCATTTCAAGGATTTCGTGAAGGAGAACGTGCAGGCGCACTGCCGCACGCCATTCAAGGAGGCGACCTGGAAGCAGCTCGCCGACGGTATTCGTTTTGTGCAGGGCACGTTCGATGATCCGAAGGCGTTCGAACGATTGTCGAACACTGTTGCCGAGCTTGACCGTGATCGTGGCACGCGAGGTAACCATGCGTTCTACATGTCGGTGCCGCCGCGCGCGTTCCCGCAGGTTTCCCGACAGTTGGCGGATTGCGGTCTGGCGAAGTCCGACAAGGGCGCTTGGCGTCGTGTGATCATCGAGAAACCGTTCGGGCATGATCTGGCCAGCGCTAAGGAGCTGGATCGTGTGGTTTCCGAGGTGTTCGACCCATCGAGTGTGTTCCGTATCGATCATTATCTCGGTAAGGAGACGGTGCAGAATATTCTGGCGCTTCGTTTCGCGAACGCCATGTATGAGCCGATTTGGAACAATAATTACGTCGACCATGTGCAGATTACCCACGCCGAGGATATCGGCGTGGCCGGTCGTGCCGGATACTATGACGGCATCGGTGCCGCACGCGACATCATCCAGAACCACCTGCTGCAGCTCATGGCATTGACGGCCATGGAGGAGCCGGTCTCCTTCTCCGCCGCTGATCTGACGGCTGAAAAGACGAAGGTGCTGTCCGCAGTGCGCTTGCCGAAGGATCTGGCGGCGCATACGGCCCGCGGACAGTATGCCGCCGGATGGCAGGGTTCTCATGAGGTTGTCGGCTATTTGGATGAGAAGGGCATTAATCCGGCTTCAACCACAGAGACTTACGCAGCGATCCGACTGGATGTCGATACGCGCCGTTGGGCCGGCGTGCCGTTCTACCTGCGTACGGGCAAACGTTTGGGCAAGCGTGTCACGGAGATTGCCGTGGTGTTCAAGCGTGCCCCGCATCTGCCGTTCGAGTCGACCGCAACGAAGGAGCTCGGCAAGAATGCGATCGTGATCCGCGTGCAGCCCGATGAGGGTGTGACCATGCGGTTCGGCGCGAAGGTGCCGGGTGGCACGTCGATGGAGGTCCGTGACGTGTCGATGGACTTCGGTTACGGCCGTTCGTTCACCGAATCGTCTCCGGAAGCCTATGAACGTCTGATTCTTGACGTATTGCTGGGCGATCCGCCACTGTTCCCAACCACACGCGAAGTGGAATTGAGCTGGCAGATCCTCGATCCGATCGAAGAGTTCTGGTCCACGCTTGGCCAGCCGCAGCCGTATCGTTCCGGAACGTGGGGCCCTCAGGAAGCCGTTGAAATGCTGGCCCGCGATGGACACCGTTGGAGGATGCCGTGATCATTACCATGAAGAACACCGAAACCCGTGAGATTTCGGCGAAAATCGATGAATTGCACGAGGAGCGTGGCGAAGCGGCTCTGGGTCGCGTGCTCACACTGCTGATCTCCACGAATGAGACGTCGCTGGAGCATGATCTCGCCGTGGCGAACAACGCCAGCCGTGAGCATCCCTGCCGTGTGATCGCAATCGCGCCGAATTCACGTAGGGTGGATGCCGCTGCCGATGATGGCAAGCCGCACACCTTTCTCGACGCGGAAGTGCGATTCGGTTCCGACGCTGGCGCGGGCGAAATCATCGTGTTGCGTCCGATTGGTGGGCTGGTTCACCACCCTGATACATTGGTGATTCCGCTATTGGTGCCGGACGCTCCGGTGGTGGCTTGGTGGCCGAACGAAGCTCCGGCGAATCTGTCAAACGATTTGCTGGGTTCCATGGCGCGCAGCCGTATCACCGATGCCATGCATTCCTCGAATCCGATGCGGACCATGGATGATCTGCGCCGCAACTGGTCGTCGAAGAATGTGGACATGTCGTGGACTCGCTTGACTGTTTGGCGCGCAATGCTCGCTTCGATGCTTGACCAGCCGCCGCATCTTCCAGTAAGCGGCGTGCGTGTGACCGGACCAAAGAACTTCCTGCCGTTGAATCTGCTGGCCGCATGGCTTCGTCTTCGTCTGAACGTGCCTGTTGTGGTGGAAGACGATCCGAATGCAACCGCCGTGACCGGCGTGTATCTGACCCGTTCCGATGGCGTGCTGAGTTTGGAACGCCCATCCACCGACGATGGCATCGCCGTATTGAACGTTCCAGGGCAGTCCCCGCAAACCATGAGCGTTCCCGCACGAACCATCGAGGAATGCTTGAGTGAGGAATTGGGTCGACTCTATCCGGACGAGATCTATGCGGAAGTCGTGACTCAAGGCTGGGATCTTATCAATTCGAAGCACTGAATCGATTCTCCGAAACAATAAAGGAACAATGCAGGAAAAGCATATGGCAGAACGCACCACCGTTGTATATCCCAATCCTCAGATTCTGGCTGAAGCCGTGGCCGCACGTACGCTGTTGACCATCACCGATCTTCTGTCGGAACCGAATCGCACTCGCGTTGACATTGCCGTGACCGGTGGAACCGACGGCAATCGAGTGTTCGACGCCATGAACGCGAGCCCATTGAACGATGCCGTGGACTGGAGCCGCGTGCACGTATGGTGGGGCGACGAACGATTCGTGGCCGCCGATGACGATGATCGCAACGCCAAGCAGGCGCGTGAGGCATGGTATGGCAAACTGGTTGCCGACGGCCGTATGCCGGCAGGCAACATTCATGCGATGCCGTCCGATGAGCGTAACTTGGAAAGCGTCGCGGCAGCCTCACCCGAACAGACTGATGCGGTGCTGGCTGAAGCCGCCGCGCAATACCAGCGTGAACTCATTGAACAGTTGGGTGAGAATCCAGCTTTGGACATCGCCATGTTCGGTATGGGACCGGACGCGCATTTCGCATCCCTGTTCCCCGACCATGGCGAGTCGGAGATCGACGATCCGCATGTGCTTGTCGCCGGTGTGCGCGATTCACCGAAGCCGCCGCCACTGCGCCTGACGCTGACCGTGCCGATGATCGCACGATCGAAGCACACGTGGGTGTTCACATCTGAAGTACGCAAGGCGGATGCGGTTGCTGCAGCATTCGCGCAACGCAACAATCCGCATGCGCCAAGCTCTTATGCCGATGGTGAGGAACTGCTGTGGCTTATCGACAAAGGTGCCGCCTCCAGATTGTGATGCAAGAACCGGGACTATGGAATCCCGATAGCCGGGTTCCGTTGGTTCCGTGACGGGCACGTCACCTAAGTCTCTGCCTGTCATGGATTACTCCCATGGCTAAACATCAAGGCTGAATCGTTTGGATGAGTGAGCGCGCAACGCCATGCGTGTAGTATGGCGGCAGTCAAACATGACAGACCCTGCATTATGACTATGAGAGGAAACGGCATCATGGAACAGCCATCTAAGTTCCAACATCAGCTTCAGCCCGATATGCCATCGTCTTCCACGATGTCCACGTCACCTCATCCGGAACAAACTCCGCCATGGGGCGCGCTATGGGTGTTGGCTTTGGGACTGGCCATGATTGTGCTGGACAGCTCAATCGTCAACGTCTCCATCCCCACCATTATCGACGATATCGGCATCGACCTGACCGACGCCCAGTGGGTCACATCACTGTACAACATCGTACTCGCCGCGCTGCTGCTTCCCTTCGGCAAGCTTGGTGACGCCAAAGGACGCAAACTGGTATTCCCAATTGGAACTGTGATTTTCGTGGCAAGTTCATTGCTCGCCGCCACATCGCAGGACGCTGGCATGCTGCTCACCGCTCGCGCGTTGCAGGGCATCGGTGGCGCGATGATCATGCCGAACACCCTGTCCACGGTGTCCGCCACGTTCCGTGGCAAGTATCGCGCTGCGGCTTTCGGAGTCTGGGGCGCGGTAATGAGTTCAGCCGCCGCTCTCGGACCGTTGCTCGGCGGCGTGCTTACCGAGACCTTGGGGTGGCGATGGATTTTCCTGGTGAACCTTCCGCTAGGCATCATCATTTTTGTGGCAACCATTCCTTTGGTGCCAAAGACCGGTGGCCATACCTCGAACATCACTTCCTCAACCGCTTCTTCTACCATTCGATTCCAAAGCATTGATGTGGACATTCCAGGCGTGGTGCTGTCCGCACTGACTTCTGCCCTGCTCGTATTCGGACTTATCGAAGGCGAGACCTACGGCTGGTGGAAGCAGACTTCCACTCAGTTGAAGATGGGTGGTCTGACATGGAACCACGGCTGGCTGTCGCCGGTGCCGATTTGTCTGGTCGCCGGTATGCTCCTGCTGGTCGTCTTCATAACCGTAGAACTTGCACGAGGCAAAGCCGGGCGACCGGTGATGCTGGACATGACCCTGTTCCGCATCAAGACATTCTCGTGGGGCAATCTGTCGGCTGCGGCCATCGCCGCCGGCGAGTTCGCGCTGGTGTTCGCGCTTCCGCTGTATCTCATCAACGCGCGCGGACTCGACACGCTACAGGCCGGTGCGATGCTGGCCGTGATGGGATTGGGCTCTATTATCGCCGGTAGTCAGGCACATATGCTGGCCTCCAAATTCACTCCGGTCGACGTGGTCCAACTTGGCTTGGTGATTGAGATCATCGCGGTAGCCGTGATTGCAGTCCTCATGCCGGTGGAATTCGCAGTGTGGTGGCAGCTTCTTCCTTTGACCGCCTACGGCTGCGGCTTAGGGCTCGCTTCCGCGCAGCTGACCAGCGTGGTGCTGTCCGATGCCGATTCCCCAGTCCGGTGAAGGATCGGCCACCCAGTCCACCGTCCGTCAGCTTGGCACCGCCATGGGCTCGGCCATCTCAGGCGCGGCATTGACCATGGCCATCAATGGGACGTTGCCGGCACGACTTGAATCCCTTGGACTGCCCGCTAAAGTCGGCGATGGACTGGCCAAGGCGGTCAGCAGCTCGGCTGGCGGTGTAATTGGCTCGTTCCGCAGCGGAGATGGATCGGCGGCCCAATTCGGTGACGAAGCGCCGAAAATCGCCGATGCGATGACTTCCGGGTTCATTGAGGGCAACCGTTGGACACTTTTGGTGGCAGGCTGCATGCTGCTCATCGGTTTGCTGGCTTCGGTCGCTGTGCGACGCGCGGCATCAACGCATAGCACACACTGACAAACATGAGGCAGGGACGATCTGCTGAATGGTTTTGGTGGGCCAGCAGCTCAACGGCGAAAAGTTCTACTGAAGCCGGCCGATACCAAGGCGAAACTGATCGCGCGGTAAGGTGGGGTTATGAAAGTAGTAGTGCAACGAGTGAGCCAAGCCAGCGTTGACGTTGTCAACGAACTGGGCACCATCGACCCCACCTTCGAACCGCAGCAGATCGGATCCGGATTCATGCTGCTCGTAGGCGTAACCGATGAGGATGGTGAGGAGCAGATTTCTTGGCTTGCCCACAAAATCCTCAACCTGCGGGTTTTCGAAGACGAGCAAGGCAAAATGAACCGTTCCATCAAAGACATCGGCGGTGAAATCCTGTCCATTTCACAGTTCACGTTGTTTGCCGACGTGAGGAAAGGCAACCGTCCAAGCTTCGTCAAAGCGGGCAAGCCGGAACATGCCAACATTACTTGGATCAAATTCAACGAAGCGCTGCGATCCGGCGGTGTGCCAGTACGCGAAGGCCGCTTCGGAGCGCACATGCGCGTTGGACTGATCAACGACGGTCCGGTAACCATCGCCATTGATACCGACAATCTGTAATCAATAGTAAAGCGACGATTGCTTGGTGATATAAAAAATATTTGAGGAGCTGTGATATAATTTGCAGCTCCTCAAATATTGTTTTTTGATTGACAATGATGTTTACCTGTTGTCGGTAATTATCGTCACCTTGTTCGGATCAATCTTCATTGGGTCAAGAGTCAATTCCTTGATGACATCCGCACGAATCGTGCCGGACGAAGGATTGAATACACTATCGATAGTGCTGTGAATATCGGCATCCACATTCGAATATTCGAAAGCAAGCGTCGTATTGATTAGACGGCAATTACGTAATACGAGATTATCCACATAGCACAAACCCTGCAGACTTTCGATCGTACAGTTCTCAAACGTGACATTACGGGAATTCCAAGCCAAATACTCGCCGGAAATGAATGAATCACGTACTGTCACATTCTCGCAATTCCAGAAGCAATCCTTGGAAATCAATCGAGAATTTGTGATTTCAATATTACGTGCGCCATCAAATGGATAATTGCCAACCAAACGCAGATTATAGGCTTTAATATCGGAACAATTCATCGCCAGATAATCGCCACGAGCACTCACATTTTCCAGTGAAACGTTCGAACAAGCCCATAATGTTTCCTCGGCATTGACGAAATCAACATTCCTCAACGCAACATCATGGCACCGGCGGAAATTCTTCGGCGCTTCAAACGTGCAATCCTCAACACGAATGGTATTCGTATACCACACGCCCGCGCGTGCCATCTCGAACCATGTGCAATCCTTTGCCAAAATATCCGAGCAATACCACAGCGGATACTTCCATTTGAACGAACTCGACTTAAGCTCAATATCATGCGCATGCTTCAACGGTGATTCGCCATCATCGAAAATCGTGTCGATATATCGCTTGCCTGATGCTTGGAATTCGGCGCGTTCGCCGGTCAGTAACGCCTGACGAACCTCGTGCATGTCACTCACTGATAACTCTCCTTGAAAACGTTCTGTTGCCAAGATAGAAAGTTCAAGTACTTGAAGTCAAACGCATGCCCATGTTTCGCTGGCGGGCGAAGCGGATGAGCGATGGAACGCGTTATAAGCAATGTCGATATGCGTGCGGGTGTTTGCGAAACATGACTGTCGGTACCATGAATTGAACGATTAGACAATTGGGTGGTTACAAGGCATTGTGGTCGCGAACGGGCTTGCCACGTATGGCAGGGAGGAATGCGGATGAGCCAGCGGAATGGGGGAGTGAAGACGCGTGCGTTCAAAGCCGCGTTCCCCAAAGTGCTGCCGATTTGCATCAGCTTCTTCTTTCTGGCCATGTCGTACGGAGTGCTTATGGGAACCCGCGGGTTTTCGTTCCTGTGGCCGTTGTACATGAGCGCGTTCATCTACACCGGTTCCATGGAATTCGTTACGGTGAATCTGCTGGTTTCCGCATTCAATCCGTTCGCCACGCTTATGTTGGCGCTGATGATGGGAACAAGGCACCTGTTTTACGGACTGTCCATGCTGGGGCGTTTCAAGAACATGGGGGCGAAAAAACCGTATTTGATTTACGCCATGTGTGATGAGACGTTCGCGGTCAACAACAGCGCGCAAATACCGGCGGATGTTGACCGCGGCTGGTTCTATTTCTTCGTGTCGCTGCTGAATCAGGTTTCCTGGGTGGCTGGAGCGACGCTCGGAGGCATTGTCGGCTGGCGATTGACGTTCGACACCACCGGTTTGGATTTCGTGATGACCGCATTGTTTGTGGTTATTTTCGTGGATCAATGGTTGACAACGAAACGCAAAAGCCATATGGCGGCGTTGACGGGCACTGTGGTGCCGGTGATTTGCATGGCGCTGTTCGGTGCTGACAATTTCATGATCCCGTCGTTGATTGCCATGCTGGTGATGTTCATTATGTTGCGTCCGTATTTGGATGATTTGAAACCTGATAATGTTGGGAAACGTGATGATGCTGATGGTGCGGTCGAATCCGCTGCGGATCGTAACGAAGTAGGGGAGGCGCGGTCATGATCATGACCACATGGCAGGGCGTCGTCACTGTACTGATGGCGGTGCTTGGCACCATCATCACCCGTTTTCTGCCGTTCGTGCTCTTTCCCGAGTCAAAGAAACCGCCGCACATCATCGACTATCTTGGCAACGTGCTTCCGTATGCTATGACCGGACTGCTGGTGGTGTATTCGCTGAAAAACGTCAATCCTTTTGCTGGAAGCCACGGCATTCCCGAAGCGATCGCCATCGCCGCGATCGTCGTGCTGCACGTATGGAAACGCAACATGCTGCTCTCGATCGCCGGCGGCACCGTCGTGTATATGGCATTACTTCAGCTTGTTTTTGCATGATTGTCTGTTTTGTAGGATTGCCCAAATCTGAAGTGAGTTTTATAGGGATTTTCCACAGTTGTTATTGCTGATATCCCATATCGTGAGAAGAAATGCGTTGATGCGATTGACGCGCCTACTCTTTTTCTTTAGCCAATAAGGAGCTGTGTTGAGCGGCTCTGGCTGTATAGAAGAGTTATATCTAACGAGAGAGAACAATATGACTAGTGCAGCAAGCACTGCCAATGCCGCGGTTCCAGCGCCCGGCAAACTGGAGTTCAAGGATGATTACACGCCTGAGGAAGCGGAACGCGTCATCCGCAATTCGAAGGGGCTCCCTGTCGGTGTGAAGCCGAAGATGGTGTGGACGTGGCCGAAGGCCCTGCTGTGGGCCGTCATTGCCATTGTGTGCGCTATTGGTTGGGCTATTCTGGCGGTTTCCCGTGGCGAGCAGATCAGCGCCATCTGGTTCGTGGTTGTGGCATTGTGCTCCTACGCGATCGCTTACCGTTTCTACGCGTACTATATTCAGATCAAGATCATGCGTACCGACGATGCGAACGCGACGCCGGCCGAGCGCGTGCATGACGGCGCCAACTTCGAACGTGCCGACCGTCGCGTGCTGTTCGGCCAGCATTTCGCCGGCATTTCCGGTGCGGGCCCGCTTGTTGGTCCTATTCTGGCCGCCCAAATGGGTTATCTGCCGTCCGTGATGTGGATCATTCTCGGTGTGATTTTCGCCGGCGCCGTGCAGGATATGCTCATGCTGTGGATCTCCGCCAAGCGTCGCGGCCGTTCCTTCGGTCAGATGGCAACCGACGAAATGGGCAAGTTCGGCGGCACTATCCTGTCGATCTTCCTGATCGTGATGACCGCCATCGCCATGGCATTCCTTGCGCTCGTGGCCATCAAGGCCATGGCTTCCTCGCCGTGGGCCGTGTTCTCTATTGGTATGACCATTCCGATCGCCTTGATCATGGGCTGCTTCCAGCGTTTCCTGCATCGTAGCGTTATCGAAACCACGGTGCTCGGCTTCGTGCTGCTCGTGATCGACATCATCGCTGGCGGTTGGATCTCCAGCGTTCCGGCAATCGCCGACGTGTTCACGTTGAACGCCAAGGAACTGGTTATCGCACTGGTGATCTACTCCTTCGCCGCCGCCGCGTTGCCGCACTGGCTGCTCGTCACCCCGCGTGACTACCTGTCCACGCTGATGAAGATCGGCACGCTTGTGCTGCTCGTGCTTGGCATTCTCATCGCCAATCCGTCCGTGCAGATGCCGGCTCTGACTGAATTCGCGTCCACCTCCACGGGACCGACCTTCGCAGGCGACCTGTTCCCGTTCCTGTTCATCACCATCGCGTGCGGCGCTCTTTCCGGCTTCCACGGCGCAGTGAGCTCCGGCCTGACCCCGAAGGCTGTGGAGAAGGAAAACCAGATCCGCATGATCGGCTACGGTTCCATGCTGGTTGAATCCTTCACCGCCGTGATCGCACTGATTACAGCCATCACCATTTCCCAGGGCATCTACTTCTCCACGAACATGTCCGCCTCGCAGATCTCCACCGCTTCCGGCGTGACCCTGACCGCCACTTCCACTCCTGACGAGCGGGCTGAGGCCGCGGTCAAGGCCGTGGATTCGATGAAGGTTTCCGACATTGAAGGCAACCAGATGAAGGTCACTTGGGATTCTGTCGACGAGAACGGCAATGCCAAGACCTATGAAGGCGCCGACGCTTTGAAGCAGGCCGCTTCCGACATTGGCGAGAACACCATCGTTTCCCGCACCGGCGGCGCCACCACGTTCGCTATGGGTATGGCCAACTTCCTCAAGTCCTACCTCGGCGGTCATGACTCCATGGCCTTCTGGTACCACTTCGCCATCATGTTCGAAGCGTTGTTCATCCTCACCACCGTTGACAACGGCACCCGCGTGGCCCGTTATCAGATTGGTGAGTTGCTGGGCAACGTGCGCAAGCTGAAGAAGTTCGCTGATCCGACGTGGAAACCGGGCAACATCATCACCACACTGATCGCAACCGCCCTGTGGGGTGGCCTGCTGTGGGTCGGCGTGTGCGATACGAATGGTGGTATCAACGCCATGATGCCTATTTTCGGTATTTCCAACCAGCTGCTTGCCGCCGCATGCTTCATGCTGGTCACCGTTTGCGTGGCCAAGCTTGGCTATAAGAAGTACCTGTGGATTCCTGTTGTTCCTCTCGTTTGGGATGTGGCCGTGACCTTCACCGCCGACTTCCAGAAGATCGTCGGACCGATCAGTTACTTCGCCACCGCTTCCAAGTATCAGACGCTGATCGATGGTGGCACTTTGGAAGGCGAAGCGTTGGTCAACGCCAAGGCCGCACTCTCCAATGCGTACCTTGACGGCGTGCTCTCCGTGTTCTTCATGGTCATGATGGGAGTCTTCCTGGTCGTCGGCATCTACCAGACCGTGAAGATTCTTGCCAAGGGCAAGTTCGGTGTGGAAACCACGTCTGAGGAGCCGTTCGTGGAATCCGAATGGTTCGCACCGTCCAGCCTGATCGCCACCAAGCTCGAAAAGAAGGTGCAGCGCGAATACGCGGCCAAGAGCTATGAGCTGGCGCAGAAGGAACAGGCAGCAGCCTGATGCAGGGATTCACCACCATGGTCAGACGAATCTGGTCCGCATTATTGAAAGCCAAGGCCGGATTCGTCTGGTATGTGCGCGAATTCAGCGGAGAAGCGAAATACGACCACTATCTGGAGCATTTCGCAAGCGAACATCCCTGCGAAACCCCGCTGACCGAACGCGAATACTGGCGCATGCGAGAGGAATACGATCGCAAGCATCCCAACACCAGTTGCTGTTGCTGAAACTAACGGCCATACATAAACAATCCCCGTCTTTCATTTCGGAAGACGGGGATTGTTTTTCTTATATTTATGTTGCTTGCTTGCGATTATTCCTATACCGAAGATATTCGATTGCATGTTCCGCAATCAATATTTCGCAATCAAGAAGCGAGTCCCATGCTGTATTTCAATGTCATCACACGAATCGCGGACTGCGTTACTTTGTCTGCAAAAGCGGAATCAGCCGCGGCCTTCGCATTCAAACCATCCAAAACCTGCTGAACATAATCGAAAGCGCCAATGCAGGCAAGATCACCGCCGGCCTCAACCAATCGCACACCCAAATCACTCGGCTGAATGCCACCCAACGCAGTGGCGGACAAAGAATCCGAAGTGATGACACCTTGGAATCCGACCGTATTGCGCAAATAATCCGTTACCAAAGCGCTGGAGAACACGGCGGGATTATTCGGATCAATAGCCTGATAGGTGGCAAGCGACATCATCACCATGGAAGGGTTCGCCTCCAACGTACTGTTGAACGCGCCGATTTCCGCACCGTCCAACGTGGTGGTGGTATCAAGAATGCCGTCGGCGGTGAAATCGGTGTTGCCCGTCACCGAACCCAAACCAGGATAGTGCTTGATGGCGCTGCCTACACCCGAATCCGCCATGCCCTGAATGAACGCCTTGGCATGGTCGGCATTGCCGTCCGCATCAAGACCAAAATCACGATACAGTGCGCCGATCGGGCCATTGGAAGCCCTATCTACCGTTACCGTGCCCACCACCGGCGCCAAATCAACATTGATGCCGGCCGACTTGAGTTGGGAACCCCATACGGCAGCCGATTGCCGTAGCTGGTTGGTCGACATTGAACCCTGATTGGTGGCGGAAGGCATCTGGTCGAACCCATCACCCTGCAGATGCTGCACCAAACCACCTTCCTGATCGGTGGTCATCAGGAGTTGATTATTACCAGGGGCATACGATTGCAAGGTGGATGTGGCGGTGGCCAGCCGTTCCCGAATTCCAATTGCCGATGATCAACACCGATCCGACATGCTGGTTCACAATGAGATCCTGTAACGAGGAAGGATCGGATCCCGCATACAGGGGTGCCATGACGAGCTGACCGACGCGCTCTGCAAGACTCATGGCATTGACTGCAGCCACAGCTCTGCCATGCGGCGAGTCGTCCACCACGCTTGGCACGTTGGATTTGTCAAGCGCATCATGTGATGCATCGGACTGCTGCGAATTGGATTGCTCGGATTGGTTGGAGCCAGCATTCAAACTCGCGCTGGATGAACACCCAGCGAACGATAGCGGCAGTGCGATGGCGCACAGTGCGGCAGCACAACGAGCGAAATGAACGTGAACTCTCCTCATAGTGTCATTATCTATCACATGCCGGTGATGGCGAATACGATCGCATAAGAAAAGAACGGGTGGATTCGTGTTCGTGAATTGCGTAAACATTAGGCTAGCGGCATAAAGCACGTTCCGTGCCTGTCGATAGGCTATTAGTATGTCTTTTTTTGATATGTTTGGTCCCATGTTCGACCCGGAAAGCGGTCCGAACCGCTCCCAAGGGCAGCGTGCCAATAAATCCGGCAACGATGATCCCATCATTCTCAATGTCGAAACCGATGGTGATAACACCGCCCGGTCTTCGGCGAACATGCCTCCAAGAGGTCCGTCCGGTCCGCGTATCACACGCCAGCCGAACCGTCCGCGCAAATCGTCGAACGGCAACAAGATTCTAATCGGTGTGGTGCTGGCGCTTGCCATCATCATCGGCCTGTTCTTTGGCTTGGCGCAGTTCATCACCGACGTCATGTGGTATGCGCAGCTTGGCTTCCAAAGCGTGATTTGGACGCAGTTGGGTACCAGGGTAGGCCTGTGGGTGGCGTATGCGCTGCTGATCGCCGCGGTCGGATTCCTGTCCGCGTCGCTGGCGATCTGGGCTCGCCCCGATGCTGCCGATGGTTCCACGATTCGTATTAACGGCGACACCATCGAAGTGGGCAAGGGCGTGAGCTCAAAGAATGCACGTCGTGTGGCTGTGGTGATTTCATTGATCGTCGGCTTGATGTTCGGATCGCAGTTTAATGCGAATTGGTCTGAAATCCTGCTGATGTTCAACGCGCAGAGTTTCGGCACCACCGACCCGCAATTCGGCATCGACAATGGTTTCTATGTGTTCGTATTGCCTGGCTTGAAGCTGATCATGTCGGCAGTGTCGTTGCTGCTGCTTGCCGGCATCATCTTCTCCATCGTCACGCATGTGATGATGGGCGGCATCCGAATCACCATGCCAGTGCATGGTCGTGGACTGTTCCACATCACCAAGCGTGCGCGTAGACAGATCGGCATCTGGCTGATGCTCAACATGTTCGCATGGGCGACGAATCAGGTGCTTGGCGTGTTCTCCCACCTCACGCAGGAGGGTAGCCGCATCACCGGTGCCACGTATACCACGGTCAACGCCACGATTCCCGTCACCTTCATCATGGCTGCCATCACCGTCATTCTCGGTGTGATTCTCGGCGTGTGGATCATGAAGTCGCATGCGTTGGAAGGCCAGGCTCCGATTGCGGTGCGTGCTTCCGAAGCGCTTAAAGCGTGGAAGGTGCCGACCGTGGCCATCGCATCCGCCATTGTGGTGAGCTTGGTGCTTACCGTGGCATGGCCGATGCTGCTGCAGCGTTTCCGTGTGAATCCGAACGCGCAGGAAATGGAATCTACCTATATCCAGCGTAATATCGACGCCACCCGTGAAGCATACGGTCTGAACAATGTGAAGACCGAACAGTATCAGGCCACTACGGAAGGCGAGGCTGGTGCGTTGGCTGATTCCGCGGAATCGACCGCGCAGATCCGACTGCTCGATCCGCAGATCGTTTCCCCGACATTCAAGCAGCTGCAGCAATCCAAGCAGTATTACACGTTTGCCGATACTCTTGCCGTCGACAAATATGAGGTCGACGGTGTGAGCCAAGATACGGTGATCGCAGCACGAGAACTTGACCTTGCCGGTCTTGACAATCGTAACTGGGTCAACGACCATACCGTGTACACGCACGGCTATGGTGTGGTGGCCGCCTACGGCAACAAGGTGACGGCCGACGGCCAGCCGAAGTTCTTCGAGGCGGGTATTCCAACCCAAGGCAAGCTCACCGAATCCGAACAGTACGAGCCGCGTATCTACTTCTCGCCGAACGCTTCCGAATATTCGATCGTGGGCGCTCCGGAAGGTACGCAGTCGTGGGAGTTCGATTACCCGACCGGTTCCGAAGGCGCCACCAACACGTTCGGTGGCAATGGCGGCCCGAAGATCGGTAATATCTTCTCCCGACTGCTGTATGCCATCCGTTTCGGCTCCGACCAGATTCTGTTCTCTAACCGTGTGAACTCCGAATCGCAGATTCTCTATGATCGTTCCCCGAAGGAGCGTGTGGCCAAGGTCGCGCCATACCTGACGCTTGACGGCCGTGTGTACCCGGCGGTCGTGGATGGTCGTGTCAAGTGGATCGTCGATGGCTACACCACGTCTGACGCCTACCCGTATTCGCAGATGACCGATCTGGGCGAAGCCTCCAAGGATTCCACTACGGAATCTTCGGCCACGGTGAGTGAGCTGGCTTCGAAGAACGCCAACTACATTCGCAACTCCGTGAAGGCCACCGTCGATGCGTATGACGGTTCCGTGGACCTGTACGTGTGGGACGAATCCGATCCGGTGATCAAGGCATGGCAGAAGATCTTCCCCGGCCAGTACCACCAGTTGTCGGAGATTTCCGGCGATCTGATGAGCCACCTGCGTTACCCGGAAAGCCTGTTCAAGGTGCAGCGAGAACTGTTGACCAAGTACCATGTGTCGAGCGCCAGCCAGTTCTTCTCCGGTGAGGATTTCTGGCAGACTCCAGTCGATCCGACCGAATCCCAGCAGGCTCAGGAACGCGACATTCTGCAGCCGCCGTACTATTTGACGCTGCAGACCGGTGGATCCAACGAACCGGTGTTCTCGTTGACGTCGTCGTATATTCCCGCAGGCACGTCAACTCGAGAGATTTTGACGGGATTCCTGTCTGTCGATTCCGATGCGGGCCACGAAAAAGGCAAGATCGGCGCGAACTATGGCACGCTTCGATTGCAGGAGTTGCCGAAGGATTCCAATGTGCCAGGCCCCGGTCAGGCACAGAACAACTTCAATGCGTCGGCCGACGTGTCGAAGGAACTTAATTTGCTTGAATCCGGTTCCACCAATGTGCAGCGAGGCAATCTGCTTACACTGCCGCTCGGCGGCGGATTGGTGTACGTGCAGCCGGTGTACGTCAAGTCTTCCGGTTCCACCAGTTTCCCGCTGTTGAAGAAGGTGTTGGTGGCCTTCGGCGACCAGGTCGGATTCGCCAACACGTTGGACGAAGCGCTCGATCAGGTGTTCGGCGGCAACTCCGGTGCATCCGCTGGCGATGCTGAAAACGTCGACGGCTCGACCAGTGGCAAGACTGATACGTCCGATACCAACGGCGATGCCTCCACCGATGGTTCTTCCGGAACCGATGGCACGGATTCGTCATCTGGAACAGACTCGGGCAATGACAGCAGTTCCGGCAATACCGGTAGTAGCTCCGGCACGATGAGCAACGGTCTGAAGAGCGCGCTTAACGACGCTTCCCAGGCAATGAAGGATTCCGACGCGGCCATGAAGAAAGGCGATTGGTCCGCTTATGGCGAGGCGCAGAAGAAACTTCAGGAAGCGTTGAACAAGGCGCTCGAACTCGAGCAGTAGTTTCCGCACAAGTTCCGTACGATTGCTGTTTGCATAAGGCGGGAGACTGGTTCCATATGGAGAACCGGTCTTCCGCCTTATGCATATGCCCGGTATGCTCAAAAACATGATCGAGTATTCCTACCGCATCGCAACGCAAAACGACATTCAAGCAATCACCGACATTTACAACGCTGCAGTCATACGAGGTGGATCATCGGCCGATATAACTCCACGCACATACGAACAGCGCAAAGCATGGGTTGAATCGCATCATGATCCGTACGCGGTGTTCGTTACGGAAACGGTAGATGATGACGGAGAGAGGCGGATCATTGGATTCAGCGCGCTTTCCGTTTTCTACGATCGCGCAGGATACGACGGCGTCACCGATCTCGCCTATTATATCGATCCGCAATGGCAGGGCAGGGGAGTCGGTACATACACACTCACCAAACTGCTTGAAGAATGTCGAAAGCGTAATATGCGTAAGGCATGCGGCATTATTTTCGCAGACAATGCCGGTTCGATCGCACTGATGAAACGGTTCGGTTTTACACAGTTTGGCCTCATGCCAACTGCCGCCACCGATTCCACCGGCACCATGCGTGACATGAGTTACTGGTATCTCGACCTGTAAGTACAATCTTTGCGGTTATCAAGACGAGACAACGTGACGCAATATGAACGCGCACAAACGTACGTATGAATGAATGGAACGATTTCAATGGCATCTGATTTCTGGTTGATCGCAGGACTTGGCAATCCGGGATCCAAATACGAAGGCACCCGTCACAATATGGGATTTATGGCGGCCGATCTGTTGGCCGAACGTTGGTCGGTCAACTTTTCCGACCATAAAGGGCTTGCCATGCTCGGCAAAGGCGTGATGAACCTGTCTGGCCGTAACGTCAAATTCTTCCTGGCAAAGCCGCTCACCTACATGAACGAGTCAGGCAATGCGTTGGCTTCCATCAGTGCCTACTATCAGATTGAACCAGACCATATTGTGGTGATTCACGACGACATGGATCTTGATTTCGGACGTATCAAAGTCAAGGCAGGCGGCTCCGCAGGCGGCCATAACGGCATCAAATCAATTGATCGTGCCTTGGGAACGCCAAAGTATGCCCGAGTGCGCATGGGAGTCGGTCATGCGCAACGCGGCGCCCACGCCCACGACAACACGGTGAATTGGGTGCTGGGCGGATTCGGTCCGGATCAGCGCAAGCAGCTTCCGGAATTCCTTGCCGACGGTGCCGACGCGGCGGAAACCATCATCTTCAACGGCCTCGCCAAGGCTCAGGAGCAGTTCAATGGCCGCTGAACCGGTGCAACTGCCGACGTCAGGTTCGCTGGCTGGCATTCTCGACGTACTCGAAACCGATGAGGATTTTCGTGCGCTGATTTCCGATGAGATCGAAGTGCCGGAATCCGACATAGACCCCAGCATCACCGTTGGCGTTCCCGAAGGATTGCGTCCGGCGCTCGCTGCCGGGGCAGCGGGAACACGACCGGTTGTGCTTGTGGTGGCTTCCGGGCGCGAGGCCGAGGAAATGGTTGAGGCGATTCGTTCGTGGTATTCCGGCGATCCAAACGATGTGGCACAGCTTGAAGCGTGGGAAACCTTGCCGCACGAACGTCTTTCGCCTCGCGCCGATACCGTGGCGAGCCGTATGGCGGTGTTCCGCAGACTGATGCACCCTCAAGAGGGAAGCAAGCTGTTTGGCCCCATCAGGATTCTCGTCATGCCGGTGCGTTCCCTGATTCAGCCTGTGGTTGCGGGCTTGGGGGATGTGGAGCCGCTGGTGTTCTCCCAAGGTGAGGAGTTGGCGCTCGATGAGGCGTCGCATCGACTGGTGGAGAATGCGTATACTCGAGTCGACTTGGTGATGGATCGTGGTGAATTCGCAGTGCGAGGCGGCATTATCGACGTGTTTCCTCCAACATTGCCGCATCCGGTTCGTATCGAATTCTTCGGTGACGAAATCGATACCATCAAGGAATTCCATGCATCCGACCAGCGTACGTATGGCAGTGACATTCCGATGGTCTGGGCCACGCCATGCCGTGAGCTGCAGCTGACCGAAAAGGTGCGCGTGCGTGCGAAATCCCTGATCGGCTCCATTCCAAACGCCGAAGACATGCTTGAATCCATTGCCAACGCCATTCCTGTCGAAGGCATGGAATCGTTGCTTCCCGCATTAGTCGATGATATGGAACCGGTGCAGGGCATGCTTCCCAAGCGTGCGTTGGTGATGCTGTCCGATCCGGAAAAATTGCGTCGCGCTGCCGACGATCTTGCCAAAACGGCTAATGAATTCCTTGCAGCCAGTTGGCATGTTGCTGCATCCGGTCATGGTGCCGGTGCTCCAATCACATTCGATCAGGCGAATTTCTACGATTTTGAGGAAACGATTTCCTCACTGGTGTTCTCTAGGCATGACGTATGGAAGCTTACGAGTTTCGGTGTGAACTCCAGTAGGGAAGGCCGCGTTCAGCTCGACGCCACCAATCCTGGAGAATATCGCGGAGATGAGGCCAAGACAGCTTCCGGTATCGAAGGTCTTCTTGATGCCGGCTATGCCGTCACCGTCACTGCAGGAGCGCAAGGCACTCTTGTTCGACTCAAACGTGCCATCAACGAAACGGGAATCGCCAACTTCGACTGCATCAGATCGCGTGCCATCGACGGATTCGTCGATAATGCCGCGAAAGTCGCACTGCTTACCGAACGCGACCTGACCGGACGTACATCGGCCGCGGGACAGGCAAAAACACCTAAACGTCGCCGTAAGGCCATCGACCTTATGGAGCTCAAAGCCGGCGATTACGTGGTGCATGAGCAGCATGGCATCGGCAGGTTCCTCGAAATGCGCCAGCGTACCATCGGAGCGGGCGCCAACCAGACCACACGCGAGTATCTGGTCATCGAATACGCATCCAGCAAGCGCGGCGCACCTGCCGACAAACTGTTCATCCCCACCGACCAGCTTGACCAAGTCAGCAAATACATCGGTGCCGACGCTCCAAAACTCAACAAACTGGGCGGATCCGACTGGGCTGCCACCAAGGCGAAAGCACGTAAGCATGTGCACGAAATCGCCGAAGATCTGGTCAAACTGTATTCGGCACGTCAACGTATGCAGGGGTATGCCTTCAGCAAAGACACCCCTTGGCAGAAAGAACTGGAAGACGCTTTCCCGTACCAAGAAACCGCTGATCAGCTGACCACCATCGACGAAGTCAAATCCGATATGGAAAAGCCCGTGCCGATGGATCGCCTGATTTGCGGCGACGTGGGATTCGGCAAAACCGAAATCGCCGTACGTGCCGCATTCAAGGCGGTGCAGGATTCCAAACAGGTGGCTGTGCTGGTGCCGACCACATTGCTGGTGCAACAGCATTTCGAGACGTTCACCGAACGTTTTGAAGGATTCCCGGTGGAAGTAAGGGCGATGAGCCGTTTCCAAACCACCAAGGAGATCAACGACACCATCGAGGGACTTGAAGACGGTTCCGTCGATGTGGTGATCGGTACGCACAAACTGCTCGGACCGAAGGTCAAATTCAAGGATCTGGGACTGGTCATCATCGATGAGGAGCAGCGTTTCGGCGTCGAACACAAAGAGACGTTGAAGGCGCTGCGTACCAATGTGGATGTGCTGAGTCTGTCGGCAACACCGATTCCGCGAACGCTGGAGATGGCCGTTACAGGCATTCGTGAAATGTCCACGTTGGCCACGCCTCCGGAAGACCGCTTGCCGGTGCTTACCTACGTTGGCGCGTATGAGGATGCTCAGGTCACTGCTGCGGTCAGACGTGAGCTGTTGCGCGGTGGCCAGGTGTTCTACGTGCACAACCGAGTGCAAGACATCGCTTCGGTTGCCGCGAAGATTCACGAGCTGGTGCCGGAATCGCATGTCGGCATCGCCCATGGCAAGATGGGGGAGAAGCAGCTTGACGGTGTGATCCGAGACTTCTGGCATCGCGACATTGATGTGCTCGTATGCACCACCATCATCGAAACCGGTCTTGATATTTCCAATGCGAATACGTTGATCGTCGATCATGCCGACCGTTTCGGCCTAAGCCAGCTTCATCAGTTGCGTGGTCGTGTCGGGCGAGGCCGTGAGCGTGCCTACGCGTACTTCCTATATGATCCAACCAAGCCGATGACCCAGCAGTCGCATGACCGACTGGCCACCATCGCGCAGAACACTGCGCTCGGTTCAGGTTTTGACGTGGCGATGAAGGATCTTGAGCTGCGTGGCACCGGCAATCTGCTGGGCGACGAGCAGAGCGGGCATATCGAGGGTGTTGGTTTCGATCTGTATGTGCGCATGGTGTCCGAGGCCGTCGAGCAGTACAAGGAACCGGAACGTACGGAATCGGTTGCTGTCACCATCGATCTGCCGATCGAAGCGTCCATTCCCGTCAGCTACATCGATTCCGACAAATTGCGATTGGAAGCCTACCGCAAGTTGGCGGGTGCTCGTACGGAAGCCGATCTTGACGAGTTGCGTGATGAGCTTACGGATCGTTACGGCAAGCCTCCGGTCGATTTCGAGGCGCTGTTCGATGTGGCGAGACTTCGGTTCAAGGCAAGGAAGTTGGGCATTACCGAAATCATCGGGCAAGGCCGTAACGTTCGTGTCGCCAAATTCGAGCCACGAGAATCCGTGCAAATGCGCATGGCCAGAATCTACAAGGGCATTCAATACCGTCCGATGACTAAAACATACCTGATTCCCGCGCCGTTCGCAGGTTCGCTGGGATCTGGTCCAATGAGCTCTGATGAAATCGTTGGTTGGACGAACCAATTGCTGGATGACCTTGACTGGAAGCCAACGCCAAAGAAATAGCAGGTGAAGTTCCAGACGCATCCGACACGATTTGTGTGAGCGTTCACACAAATCGTGTCGGATAAGTTTGCCATACGTCCACAAAACGCACTATTCTAGGCAATGTCATCACAACCTAACGTTTATAAGGAGTAGTTGTGGCAGTAATTGAAAGCGTTTACGCGCGTCAGATTCTCGATTCCCGCGGCAACCCGACCGTTGAGGTCGTTCTCGACACCGAAGACGGTGCTCAGGGCCTGGGCCTCGTTCCGTCCGGTGCTTCCACCGGTGAAGCTGAGGCTTGGGAGCGTCGCGATGGCGACAAGTCCGTGTATCAGGGCAAGGGTGTTCTCAATGCCGTCAAGGCCGTGAACGAAGAGATCGCTCCGAAGGTCATCGGCATGGATGCTTCCGACCAGCGCGCTCTCGATGAGGTCATGATCGAGCTCGACGGCACCCCGAACAAGGGTCGTCTGGGCGCCAACGCCATCCTCGGCGTGTCCCTGGCTGCTCTGTACGCCTCCGCTGAGTCCGCGGGCCAGCCGCTGTACCGCTACATCGGCGG
>OGRP01000529.1_pt1 | contig 37017 bp, 33 predicted proteins | sample 1553531 | NCBI WGS metagenome assembly OGRP01 (sample SAMEA2580045, study PRJEB22360) | human gut metagenome | biome: human gut; feature: human-associated habitat; material: faeces | place: Denmark | collected 2008/2010 | reverse complement strand
ACGAGCGTGTGTAAGCGAGTATTCAAACCGCCGCGACTAAAGTCACAAATATAGGTTATTTTATTTACTGAGAGCGTCTCCTTTGCCTGCGCAAATCAGAATACATCCAAATCTTTGCCATTAACCACATAACCTTCATAGCCAGCCTCTCGTATCTCGTCAAGAATAGCTTCATCCCTCCATGCCATTTCCGCTGCAAGATTCTTACGGTTATCCTGAATATTCATATGATAAATACGGTGGTAGGTTACGAGAAGCTTTGGATTGGCTTTTTTTGCAACCTGGGCGAGGTCTGTGCTTAATGTATGCACCTCACGGTGATATTTCTGCCATTTTGGTTCACGACAGGATATTCCGGCGGCATATTCTACTTCGTGAAGAAGAATGTCGCAGTCTTTGGCTTTTTCTGCCACGATATCAAGTGGGGCTGTATCGCCTGTAATCACAATAGTTTTATCCGGTGTTATAAACTTGTATCCATAACATTCTAAAGTTCCGTGACTTACAGGAAATGCCTCTACTGTTACACGGTCATCTTTATAAATAATTCCAGACTCAATTTCTGTAACTTCCACTCGGTATCCCGATTCATTTGCCTTTTCAAATCCGTTAATTCGGAAATCAATATCAGTCTCATAGGCTTTTAAGATATGATCTGTCATATGCTGCATTCCCTTAGGGCCAAATACTTTGAGTGGAACCGGACGCTCTAATACCCACGGGGTAAAAATGAGGTCTGGATATCCGGCAGTGTGGTCTGTATGCAGATGTGTACAGAATGCCACTGTTAAAAGATCTGGTCTTAACGCATCAATTCCATTAAAGTAAGCTGCGGAAGCCTGTCTGACTACTCCCGGCCCAAAGTCTACAATATATGCCCTGTCTCCTACAACTACTGCGGAAGACGGACCATTTGCATTCGGGCAGGCATTAGGTGTGCCTGTACCTAAAAGAACAAGTTTTGTTTTCATTTTATTGTATCCTTCTCTATTTTGTATTTTATATCTTTTATCTTAATTTATATTATGCTTTCCCTACATTTTCAATTGCTAACTATATATAAAATTATCAGAACACTACTCCGCTACTTCTTCCCCAGAAACATGCTTAATAGATATTCCAGTAAATCCATAAATAATACTGAAAATTGGTGTTAAATACAGCAAGAACAAATATGGGAAGAATGCAGCCCAGGCTACACCAAGTGTTCCTGCCATATATACGCCATAGCCATGCCATGGAATCATTGGGCCTGCCATTGTTCCTGAATCTTCGAGACAGCGGGAAAGGATTTCCGGTGCCACTTTTCTTTCTTTAAATACTGGTGCCATTAAGCGGCCTGTCAGTACATGAGACATTGGCTGGGAACAGCTGATCAAACTTGTGATATAGCCAACAATTAAAGTAACTAAAATCATAGAACCATCACTGTTAATACGCTTTACAACCGCATTTAAAATGTGCTCTAATACGCCGAGTTTTTCAAGCATACCGCCCATACCAACAGCAAAACTGATGATGGCAACGTACTGTAACATACTTCCCATACCACCACGATTTAAGATGGACTGAAGTACCCCTTCCTCAATTGTAGTTGTATATCCACTATATGCAGTCTGAATAATACTCTGTAATGTCGCATGCTGTACAAAAAATGAAACTGCTCCTGCTGCAAAACTTGAAATTCCAAGTGCAGAGATTGCATTTACCTTACAAAGTAAAAGCACGATAATTAAGATTGCAGGAATTAATGTTACCGCTCCAAGATGGAATTCTCCATTTAATTCTGTAATATAGTTTGAAATATCTCCTGCTGTATAACCACCACTTGTCTGCTGGATTCCTAAAACAGTAAAGATAATTAATGTAATGATATATGTAGGAATCGTTGTCCAAAACATGGCACGGATATGATCACCTAACTTTGCACCTGCGACAGCTGGAGCTAAGTTTGTTGTATCAGAAAGCGGGCTTAACTTATCACCAAACATTGCACCACAGATAACTGCTCCGGCAACCATACCAGGATTAATTCCCATCGCATTGCCGATTGCCATCATTGCAACACCAGCACTTCCAACGGAACCATAAGAAGTTCCTGTTACAACACTAAGTACAGAACAGAATAATAATGTAAGCGGCAGTAACCATGCCGGGTTAATCATCTTAAGCCCCCAGGCAATAATTGTCGCAATCGTACCGCTCTGTAACCAGGTACCAATCATAACACCAATCGCCATAAGCAGACAAAGTGTTGGAACGACCATACGAATCGCATCATATGCGCCCGCAACAACATTATCATATGGAATACGAACAATCTTGCAAACAAGATAAATAAAAATCCAACTTGCAAATAAGCCGATCATCGGTCCGCCAGTCTTTAAACGAATACAAACTGCAACCGAAAAAATTATCAATACAAGCAGTAACAATGACTGCGGTAAATTCAGTTTCTTTTCTTCTTTCATCACTTTTCTCCCATTCTGTCAGATTCTCTACTGTCAACAAAACAATTACATTCTATATAAATCGTAACCTTTTCAGAAACAATACTTACTGTAAATCTATATGTAATTTTATCTTCCTGTCTGTATGAATCTTTATTTCGCCTCTTTAATCTATTACGATTTAATGTGTTAAATTGCAAAAGACGAACTATATTATAACCCATAATAAGCGAAAAAGCAATGTCCTATTAATGAATATTGCGAGATACACAACGGGAAGATTTTTCTAACCGCCGAGATTACGAACGAGAACTTCGTACCGTTTCCGCTAATATTGATATGATTCTTGGGAAGAATCACGAGCAGGAACAGCAGATTGAGAAAGAGCAAAATTTATAAATTTCCTGTTTTCATATTCCATAACAAGCTTGATAACTGCTTCTACGGCGGATGTATCAAAGTGCTGTGTCGCAGAGTCATAATTTGTTGGTGCTGCAATTACTACAAAGTCTGCATTGCTATATGCTTCTTTTGCATCAAGTGTTGCTGTAAGATTTAGAGCTTTCTCTGCTAAATATTTTTCAATATAATCATCCTGAATTGGTGACTTTCTGTTATTAATTAAATCAACTTTTTCTTTTACAATGTCTACAGCCATTACCTTATGATGCTGTGATAATAATGTTGCAATGGATAATCCTACATATCCTGTTCCTGCAACTGCAATTGTATAATCCTTTTTCATAATTCTATCCTCCATTGGACTCCCTACATCGATCCTTCTTTTTTGAATACCACCTGTACCGTCTTAAATAGAATCTTGATGTCAAGTCCCATTGTCCATTCGCTTATGTACTGTTTGTCAAGTTTTACGACTTCTTCGAAGTCTGTGATGTTGCTTCGTCCGCTTACCTGCCACATTCCGGTAAGTCCTGGCTTGGTTGCGAGGCGGGCGCGGTGATGAAGTTCGTATTTATCCCATTCGTCTACTGTTGGCGGGCGGGTACCGACTAAGGACATATCGCCTCCTTATGTCAAGTCAGGAACAACTTTGGACATAAAAAAAGAGCCTCTGATTACTCAGAAACCCTTTTTATTAGTCCGTTCCCACAAACAAAACATATATTCTTTTTATTTTTTATTCCACATACAACTCTATATCCACTATCTTCGAAACTTTTCTTCCATTTTCTTAAGTCTTTCTTCAAATGGGATAAGATTCTCATATACTACAGGTTCAAAACGCATTTCTTTCTGTAACTTATGCATTGCAAAATCAAAATCATCAAGTTTCGCAACAAGTTCTTGTTTTACATCTTCATCCATTTCTTCGAGATTGCTTAACATATAATCACAAACAACACTTTCAAGATTTTCATCTGTGATCCGAATTCCTACGTTTTCAGAAAAATCCATAATTTTTCTTTTATATTCATCATCCAAACAATCACAAAAACTGTACTTATGATTTTTCATATGTTTAAATATTTCCTGTTTTGTAATTTCAGCAATATTTTCTGCAGCATCTTTCGCTCGTGTCGCATACTTCATTTCTTTTATAGAAAGGTACTCTCTTCCATTTTCCAAAGCTTCATCTACTGGCGGTGCTATAATAAGAATTACTTCTGCAATCGCTAGTAATCTTTTTGGTACCTTACCTGTTTCTTGAAAATAAAAATAATAGCCAGCGTCCTCTCTATATTCTTCATATCCATCCCTACTTGACCATATTACAAATTGTTCATATGAACTAACCATATAAAGATAGTAATTTAAAACAACAAACCTTTTTCGATTATGTCTATAATTATTACACATTTCCAAAGAAATAGAAACCAAGCCAGAGGCAAAAACGCCTGTGACAATTGCCATGGAAACTGCATATTCAATACTACTACTTTTGCTTGTTATAAGAATCAGTACACATGGTATCGCTACAACTATAGTGAGCAAAATACATATTATTAGCGTTCCTGCTGGTCGAAACAACATCAATGCGTATCGGAACAAATTTGATGGAGTTCTACTAACATCTTCAAGTTCCGCTGTATCTGTATAGTTATGATATTTATGGCTCATTTAATATTCTCCCAATTACTTTTCAAATATCCATTCTATATGCACTTAACGCCATCATTCTTTCTATTGATTATAACATAATTTCCGAATTGCTTTTCATTCTTTCTAAAACTTGGTCTGAAAGCTGTCCTCTACAGTTCATATGTATTGCTAAAATAATATATTCTACCAAAAATATATCTGTATACATTTTAAATGTTTCTCTGTCAGCATTTATGCTGTTCATCCTAGCAGCTACATTTCCATGAAAATTATTACATCTCGACGCATATAAAATGCCAAATAGTATAAAATATATCCTATCTTGATCTGTGAATTGGAATCTTTCTCTTATCACATCTCTATAAAGTGTAATCACTGTTTCATGACAGAGTAATAATTCTCTTAATTTTAATGCAAAACTATGAATAATTTGGCGACTTTTTACTGGATTTTCAATATTCATTAAAACTCTACTGTCTATTATTAAAGGATTGGAAATGTTACATAAGGCTTTCCCATATGATTTTTCTATAATGTCCTTCATCACTGGAATATATCGAATCATTGTATCATAAGAGCTTGCTCGGTATCTTCGATCAACATTATTCTCTTTCATTACATATCCTTTCAGCATATAGGATGCTACATAATGAAAAATCTTTATTGGTAACTTGGTAATAAAAGTTTCCAATATAGGAAGATATTTTGATTGCTGCAACAAAATGTCTTCACAAATTTTCTTCACACCAGCTGTATCTGAACATCTTCTTGTTAAATCTCCTAATAATTCATTATAATATGAATGATTTATTGCTTGCCAACAAAATAAAGATGCCAAATCAGGTCTTTCAGGCAGAACATAATAACAATCTAACAAATATGTTATTATCTCATAAGGATATTCTACTCCTTCCTCTTCCCATACTTCATCAAATAAAAATTCTAAAGAGTCTAAAATATTACCTCTACTTGTAGGTAACAATTCAATATGCTTTTCTCTTGAATAATTTTTAGCTACTTGTAAAATATCATCCATACCCACTTCTCCAAATCTGTATCCTTATTTGCAATGTAACTTTATATCCATATCTGCATATTATCATAAGAATTTTATTCCAGCAATAACTCTTCTATAAATCTGCATTTTTCAAGCAAAACACCAACATTTTCTGTTCTTCCAGGTACTTCCCCTTAAAAGAGTATGTCTTTTCCGGATTCAATCCCCAGCCAGTCAATGTTTCGTATACAAACTGCTTGCTATGTATTTTGAAGCTCTTATGTAATTCTAAGAAACCTTCCGGTACACGGATAGACATATTGTCTTTGCCATCACAGGCTACTACTGCCAGTGATTTTTCTTTCATGTTTCTGAGCAGGCATATATGAGAGGGATCTCCTAATGCTGCGATTACACCGACCCCGATGTTAATGGAATCCCATTTACCCTGTAATGCCAAAGTTGGTACTGGTATTTTCTTCGTTATTTCCATTATCATCGACTCCTTCTTCTATATTTGCATTGCTTTGTATCTGATTTTCTATACGATAATCAGGCACAGTTGCTCCCATAGGTGCTTCTGTACCTCCTGTATTGTTTCCTATTGAATTTTCATGTTCCGGCTGTTGTTCCTTGTTGTAGTTTCCGAAATCTTCAAAAAGATTTAACTGCCGGTATTGTTCATATTCTGTATATGACCGTCCAATACGGTTTTTATAGGCATCCGGATAATATTTAACCTGACGTTTTTTTGTTTCTCCTGTAACTGGATCAACAAATTCTTCTTTCTTTGGTGCAAACATGATTGCTTCTTCCATTTCAAAGACAAGGATCAGTCCACGATCAGAAGCTGCTACACGACCAAGCACTTTATATCTGCACTCACGGTTCCACCCCATTAAATGATATAGATTTTCTACAAAATCTACGGATGTGATATTCTTATTCACCCATTTGCCCTGTTTGTTGACTCTGGCCCATTCTACAGATGCACTTTCTTCCTCTGCACAAGGTACAACAGCCAGTCTCTTTTTTTCCGTATTTACGACTGTGAGAACATGTTTTACTCCCTCAAATAACCGGATTGCTGCCATATTAAAGGTCAGCTGTCCATATTTAATACTTACTGCTGGTTTCTTCAGCATGGAAAACTGTGTTCTTGGTGGCAGTTCATATCCTTCAAAGCTCTCATATTGTAGTTCCTCATTCTTTTCCATACGGGAACGTACAAGTTCTTGTATCAGTTCAAACTCTCTTGCTGTAAAACTTTGTCCTTCCTGATTATTTTGTCTGTTATCTGTGGTTTCTCCCATATTCTCACCCCTTACATGGTCATCAGAAGTTCTTCTAATTCATTCACGATTTCCTGCCTGGACGGTATATGTCCTATGACGGGATTTTCTACTACAACTCCTGTTTCTTCTATATCTTCTTCTGTTATGGCATTAATCATACTGTCCCTCTGTTCCCGGATAAAATAATTAATGCCTATCCTTCGTTTCATCCATTCTTCCGGATAAGCACATACAATACCATTGTTTTCTGGCTTATTTTCCTGCTCTATATCTGTTTTGTACTTTACAAATCCAAAAGGCTGGTTACTTTCTTTTTCTACATCGGGATGATTTTTATACTTTTTACCAACAATAATCTGTGGTTCATCCAATGAAAACACAAGTATTTTTGACATTCCTCTTTCTTTTGTAATACCACGGAATTTAAAGCTAAATTCTTTTTTCCAATGTAAACTCTCATAAATCGCTGTAGAAAATGCCCTCGACGAAATAGATGAGACAAGCTTTCCATCTTCTTTTTCCCATTCAATACAGTTTGGGTTATCTGGTGTCGTCTGCCGGATAATAATTGTCTGGATAATCGGATGATATAATATCTCCACCCATCTGCAATAATTCAGTTTTTCATGGCAAGCCTTACTGAATTTTATCCTTCTTCTACCTACAGTCAATGCAGGAAGGCTCTTATTTAGAAAATAAATTCCATGTGGAACCTGATACCCGGATAATGCCATGGAAACAACTTTTCCCTGTTCCTCACCTGACCATATCCGGATCTTATGATTCAGTTCTTCTAATTCTTCCTCTTCATATACTTCCTGGCAAATCTCCAGTAAAGCACTGCCATCTATTCCGCCCCAGCCTGGACAGATAGAAACAAAACCTTTTAAATTTCCTTTGTGGATCACCGAAAAATCTGGAACACCCTCTGTCATTTTTCTGGAACTTTTCTTTACCATCTGTGCAGCCAGAGCAATTTCCCGTGATACGATTGGCTCATGATGATCTTCTTCATAAGCGGATACCCTGTCATGTTCATTTTTCTTTGATTTATGCTCAACATAATCAATAACTATGGTTTTTCTGGCTTCCAAATCTCCCCACCGACGCTCGTTTGACATAATATTCATGACCATAGAAGCATTCCAGTCGGTTCTTCCTCTGAGTGTAGGACGTTCCCGTTCTGTCAGAATCTCTGCTATTTCATCACAATCATAGCCACCTATGTATGCAAGAAAAATAAAACGGACTGTTTTCGCTTCTTCCGGCTGAATGATCAGTTCTCCTTCTTTCGTGTGGCGGTATCCTAACAGATCAAGCACTGGATATTGTCCTGTACATATCCTCTGGTCATAAGAAAGTATCATTCTCCTGCTTTTATTTGCTGATTCCCAGTCAGCAAGCATCGCATGGATAGAGAGGTTCTGTTTACAATCCGGATCAAGAGTATATATATTTTCTGTCTCAAAGTATACTCCTACTGGATGGGATGGATTCATACTTTTTAGCTGACGTACTAATGTCATACAATCAGACATATTTCTTGCAAACCTTGATACACTGGCACAGAGAATCAGATCAATTTTCTTCTGAGCCGCATCTTCAATCATTCTTTTAAATTCTGTTCGATGTTGAGTAGATGTACCTGACTTTCCCTCATCACTATATATCTCATGCAAAGTCCAGTTTGGTGTATCTCCAACTTTTTTCGTATAATATCTTGTCTGATTTTCTATAGAAGAAACCTGATTTGTACTTTTGGTACTTACACGGGCATATACTCCGACTTGTTTATGTCCTGTATCGGATATGGTTGGCTTTGGTTTTGCTTTCCGGATCACACCATTTCCAGAACGTGTTTTTCTAACACGGTTTCGGATTTTCTCCCTCTGTTCTTCAATTTCATTATGTCTTTTTTCCCAGTCACCTATATCTGAAGAATCTGTAGAAGAAATAACGTTTCCTTCGGTATCTATGATTTCACAATCCTCGATTTTCTCTGTATCTACTTCCTCGGATTCCTCTACTCCATAAATATCTTCAACAGCCAACTTCTCTTTCAACCTCCTGCTTACAGTTCCTGTATTCCCTGTAGTATCTTTTCCTTCCATTTTTTATACTTTATTTCATCCAGTTTCACATAATCATCTGCCATTTTTTCTAATGCTTCTTTCTGCTGCTCTGGATTCATGATCGTATTAATATGATATTTCTCATCTTCAGTTACCAATTCTATAAGCCCTGGCATGTCTGAAAGAAATTTGAGCAGATAGCAAAATTCTTCACTATTTGCCGCCAAATACGCTTTCGTCTGGGCAGCAATGCAATCAACTTCTCCATTCCGGCAGGCTTTTAGCAGATGGAGCATCTGTGGTCTTTTATATATTAACTTTTGTCCGGTAATATCTACATATACACCTTGTAATATCCATCCCGGAATCTTATCGCATTTTTCTTTATAATATCTCTTATGATAGCTAAGAGCTGCTTCCTTATTTTTTTCCCATAGCTTTGCTAATTTTACATAACCAGCTACTCTATAATTAAAACTCATTCCTCATCAACTTCTTCCTCTGGTTCAGGCATATGCCAATACCATGTTCCCTGTTTTCTGTATGCTTCTATGCCTATTTCTTTTTGCACAGTTCTTATTGTTCTTTCCTTAATGCCAATCCTATCCATTCGCCGTATAATCTCTGCACTTGGTACATCTTCTACCGATAACATGATCCTCAGATACTCGGATGCTTTTTCTTTCTTGGTTGCTTTCTTTGAACATACAACTGCTTCTGCTCTTTTATCAATATTACATTTTCCTATCCATTGAAATCCTTTATCTGGATTCATAACAAATCCGACGGCATTGCTCTCTGGTGCGAGATTGGATTTTACCTGATACATATAACGTATCTCTGGATTCTTTTCATCTCTTGAGATCATAAGAACACTTCTGCAGATTGCTGCTATATCTATGCTTCCTAATCCCCGGTACAGTCTTTTTCCTCCAGAAGATTTTGTCATATGTCCGATCATCACCACCGCACATTTATGTTTTTCTGCAACTTTCCCAAGTTTACGCATAATGGAACGGACATGGCTTGCATTCTGCATATCCGCATTAGAAGGCATGAACGCCTGAAGTGGATCTAACACAAGAAGCTTTGCTTGAAAACTCCGAATCGTTTTTTCCAGACGGTCATCTATAAATGTCAATCCCATATCTGCATCATCTATAAATGCAACCCTGTCACAATCTGCTCCTGCTTCTTCTAGCCGGGGTTTTATCGTATCCCCCACATTATCTTCTGCACCTTGATATATGACATTTCCGATTTGTTCCAGCTTTTTTCCATCTGGAAGAAGCCCTCCTCTGGTGAGAGCTGATGCAATATTTATCATAAAAGTAGATTTTCCATCACCCGGATCACCTTGTAATAAGGTAAGTTTTCCATATGGAATATACGGATACCATAACCATTCCACTTCCTGCTTCTCTACAGTAGAATATATCTTATAGTCCTCTTTATTTTCCATCATGCACCTACCTTGTCATCCTCTTCTCACATATCTTCTAATTTCTTATTTTTCTCACTCATGCTTTCCACTAGATCAGCTATCATTGTGTATTCTGCCCTTGTAAGCCCTGATACATCCAACGTTCTATTTGACACCTGAAATCCCAAAAGATAATCTGTACTCACATGATATAAAACAGCTAATCTGATCAGAATATCATACGATGGCTGTCTGCTATCATTTTCATAGGCACTGATCTGCCTTTTATTTACACCTATTATATCTGCAACCTGTCCCTGTTTCAGTTTTCTCTCCTGACGTAGCTGCTTCAATCTGTATCCTAAAGAATCTATCATGTGCGTCGCACCTTCCTATGCGCCATGACTTACTGCACGTAACACAAATTTCTTTTCCTTTATATTATCATTTATAGGTCGGCATTTGGCAGATTCCATTCGCCTTTTCGCAGACCTTTCCCGCTTCATCCGCATGTCCTCGACTAGAAACAGTCCCCTGTTTTGCAGCCTTGCAACCTTGCAGCCTTGGAATATATTTTCGTCCAAAACATTGATAAAATGGTACTTTTCAGAGATTTTTATTTTCCTTTTCACTAAAATTCATCTCCTTTTCTTTGCAGCCTTACCTTGAATTTTGCAGCCTTACTCATGATTTTGCAGTCTTACAAAATCACGACTTTTTTCACTTCGTTGCATTATGGTGACTATGTTCACCATATTATTTCATAATTTCAAATTTTATAATGTAGGCAACCTATTCCTCAATTCCTAGAAAGGTAATTTTGTATATGATTGACTACACACCTCTATGGAATACCATGAAAGAAAAAGATATTTCCCAATATGACCTTCTAAATCATGGTATTGATAAACGTACCCTGCAACGCTTACGAACAGATCAGAATATTACAGCTCTGACTATTGAAAAACTCTGCCAGATACTTCACTGTACACCAAATGATATTATACGATTTATTTCAGAAGAAGAAAAATAATACCGCTGAAACACGAAAGATTCTTCCTGTTCAGCGGTATTTTTTATACACCCATCTCAAACATTTCCAGCCCGTCCAGCATCATGTCTACATCCATATCAAGTCCGCTTTCTGATTCCTCCACACCACAATCTTCCCTTAATTCACATACCGTTTTTTCATCCATTCTCTTCATTGAGCTTTCTATCTGTAAGAGAAAATTTTTATCGTGCAGTAATTCTTCTTTTACCTTTTCTATATCAATTCCTGACATACTTTTATCCGGAAATAGAGCTTTTCCTTCTTTATTATATATCCATGCATGAATGAGTTCCGTAATCAAAGCTGTTTTACATCTCTTTTGTGTTTTTAAGAACTCACCAGCTTGCCTTTGCTTCTCATTTTCTTCATCAAATAATAAAACAATTCGTATCTTTCCCATCTCTTCATCCTTTATCCTCTACGAATACGGGCAGCTGCTAATTTCTCATAACCGATTGCGTTCGCCTTCACATCATCAATAAACTCAATATATTTAAATTCCGGTGACTGTTCAATCTGCTTTTTCAATAATAAACTTCCTCCTCCAAGAAAAATAGCAGGATTTGTTCTGAAATCTGTCACATGTGCATGAAGTTTATTAATAATCATATGTACCCAATCATCTGCCATACGATAAATCTCCTTAATAATCTCCTCTTCTAAAATAGTCTCCTCCCCCATTAAGACCTGTTCTACATCTGAGGAATCCAAATGAATCCCATAATTCTGTTGAATCCTGTTAGAAATCTCAGATCGAAGTACCGCCATACCGGAACGTTCACTTACTCTCACCGATAAATCTGGTTTTCCATTTCGGATCACTAAAAGGTCTACCGTTCCATCGCCTATATCAATGCAGTTTACTGTCCGATACTTCTTTAACAGACTCGCCTTAAAACACATGACCGCTGCAAAATTCTGCGGACTTACAAATACATCTTTCAGATAAAAACTAACCGGTTTGTCATTCATTCTAAAACTGATGCCATGACGGGAATGATCAATAAAATACTGTTTAAATCCTACTGCCTGCTGCCCAAAATCTGCCGGCGGCAAACCCACTCCAAGAACAACATCTTTTCCTGTAAGGTTAATATTTTTCTTTCGTGCCTCCTGCACAAGTGTGAACAAAGTCAGAATAAAATAGTCATCATCCACTGTTTTATCTGCTTTAAACGGCATTTTTGTTTCCGATAAAATATAATAAGCACCTTCATATTCCAGAATATCTTCATTCATAAATCGTCCTGGCTGTGCAGTATACCTTACAATTCCACATGGGAACGAAGATGTTTCTCCCTTCATATTTCCATTACCATGATCAATTCCAAAAATTATTTCCGCCATCTGCTCTTCCTCCTGTACTTATACTTAACTGTATCTTAACTTGCTGTTTCATGTACACATTTGTGACAGTTAGTTGCGTTTATATGACACCTACTGACACTTTTGTATCACTTTTGTATGTGTTATTATTTTTATATTTCACTTATGTGTATGTACATACTATATATCACACTTTTGTGTATGTCAATATTATTTTTATCTTTTTTTGTACCACCATCTGAAAAAAGTATGTTATACTGCTGATGGAGGTATTAAGAATGACCACAGGAGAAAAAATACGTTACTTCAGAACTTCTCATGAACTTACTCAGGAACAACTTGCTTCTCAATCTGGATTAAGCATAAGTGCACTTCAAAAATATGAATCCGATGAAAGGAAACCAAAGCCTGAGCAATTATTGAAGATTTCTGATGCATTAGGAATTAGCATTAATATATTTATGGATTTCGACATCCGTACTGTTTCTGATCTGTTTTCACTTTTATTCAGAATGGAAGAACAGGCAAACCTAAGATTTTATAAAGATACAACAACTGATACTGTCGGTATTTATTTTGCAAATGAATACATCACTGAAAAGATTTCTTCTTATGCAGAAATGCTAAGGGAAATTGACAACATGAACCCTTCTCACCAGGAGCTTATGCACACAAAGATTCAAAATGAATTATTAAACGATCATACATCTATACAAGAAGTTTCTGTAACCACTTCCTCTTTTCATAAGGATGCTGCCTCTTCTCTCGCTGTAGAAGAAAAACTTCTTGATATTATTTCTGACTGCACTCCTGTAGAACGGGAACAAATTTTAGATGCACTTACTTTCCTTAAAGACTGGATCAGAAAAGCAAAAACGAAAAGTTAATACAGTATAAAAGCAGCAGTCAACCTCTTAACATTGAGCTTGTCTGCTGCTTTATACTTTCTTTATGCTAATTATTTTTAGTCGTTTATAATTCTTTCAATTTTTCTTTCTAATATATCCATAGTAACTCTTACATTTCTATTCTTAATTTCATTTTGTAATTCTTTTATTTTATCTTCATCTTTCCTATATGCTGCATATAAAAGTTTAGATCTGTACAAAGCTCTTTCTTTTCCATAGGAATCTCTCATTTTAACTCTACTAATTTGATCAATAACTTTTTTCATCTCGTCTAACTCGTGTAATCTTTCACAAATATCGAATTTATCCTGCAATGCATATATAGGATTGGAACTTTCTGCAATTGTTTTATCAATAATTGCAAAAGCCATTTCGCTATCTTTATTTACATATCCCTCATACAATGCAGAACATCTACCTTTTAATTCTTTCCCAAAATCAGACGTTGCTTTTTCCAAATTGTTTATCAGTTCATTTAAAATTTCTACCTTTTTATCAATCTCATTATTTTTAATCAAACACAAGAAATAAGCATGAATATGATAGGGATTACTACGGTCATTTTCATAATTTTCTTTAGCAACCGATAAAGCATCTTCAAATTTTTCAAGATTGATTAATACTTGCACTTTTTCCCTTTTAGCTTTTGAAAAATTTGTTCTAAGCTCTAAACTATGCTCTAATTTTAATAATGCTTTTTCATAATTTCCTGTCATTCTATAATAAAAACCTAATAAAAACTCATGGTCTGCTCCTGAAATATCTTGTACTTCCATAAGCATCCTTCTATCACGCCTTTTAGCTAATGCCATACACAAAAAATATTTTATTTCAAATAACAATTTTTCCTCTATATAATCAGTACTTTTCAATACAGTATCCGCATAATCAATCACCTTAGCATAATCTTTTTGTTTTTCATATAATTCAACCATTGTTTTTAAATATTGTGACGGAATCATATACTTATTATCTATAGCATGATTTTTCAATAAAGATTGTTTTAATTTAAATAGATAATCTGGAATTTCCAATTCTTCATATTGATATTTATCTAAAAAATCAACTACATATTCATTCAGTTTATCTTTATACTCATCAGACAGTTCGTATTCTCCTCTAGTAATATAATCTTTTATTGAACTGTTTATCTTTATATATTCTTTAGCAATACCAACAAATTCTATAATTCCATTTATATAAAACTGATTTATTTTTTCTTTTACAAATGTTTCATTCTTTAATATAGTCTGTAATGACTGATACGACACCATATCAATTTCAGCTAAAAATCTTAAGAAATCTATTCCTCCTTCTATATCACTTAAACCCTGCAGTACTTGTGAAATCATTTCTGAATCATAATTTTCTATTTCAGCTGAAAAGTCATATGCTCTCTCTTCTCCATATTTAATAATTAATGAACATGCAAATTTTACTTGTTCAGGGAACCCATGTAACATACCAATATAATTTTTATATGCCTCTTTACTTAAAGTAATTTCTTCTAATAATAAATATTTCTGCAACAACCCTCCACACTCCATTTTATTAAGTGGCGGAACATTTACAATAAAAATTTCTTCATCTCTTATTGGTACTCTTATCCTAAATTTTGATGCTATTCCTAATACTGTTCGATTTTTTTCCTTCATCATCCTAAGAGATTCAATAAACCAATCACAAATAATTCCATCATGTGTTATTATACATCCTTTATCTTCTATTATGATTGTTTCATGATTTATTGCAATATCATCCAAAAGACTCGCTAATATTTTACATTTATCAGGTATCTTCTTTTTCATAAAACCAGTTATATCTATTTTTTCTGAAAATCCTAAATCATTAATAAATATAATTAAATCTTCAATACCTTCATACATTCCCAATTCAATCAAAGATGTTTGATCATTCTTTTCAATAATATTGGCTTTAACAAAGCAATGTCTCAACAAACTTTTTCTTCCTATTTTAGGCAGTCCTGCTGCTATATATGCTAGCACTGTATCCTTACTATAATCATATTTTCGTTCTTCAAACTCATTAATTTCTTTATTCCTTCCAACAAAAATATTATTTCTCTTTTCAATTTTAGGATTTAACTGCCACGCAATATCTACTATCCTTTTTCTGATTAACTGTGTTGCTTTCGTAGGTTTAGGTATGTATTTTAAATTATAATCTTTAATCCAATCTGGAATATCTTTGTCATCCCATTTCAAATCTGCTTCAATAACAATCGGATATATTCTTTTTATTACTTCTTTACCTAACAACTCTTTAGATATCATTAATTCTTTTTTTACCCACTCAGACTCTAATGCCTTTCGAGATAAAAAAACCACGAATAAATCTGTACCTTTTAAACTTTTCCCAATTTCCTCCATAGATTTCATTCCCGATTCGAATGTATATTCATCATAATATATACTATGTTCATCTAAATGTTTCTGTAATTGGTCTGCAACAATTCTTACATATCGTTCTTTATCAGAACTACTATGTGACAAAAATATATTCGGCATAACTTTCTCCTCTTTCGTTATTTTCTGCACGATTTATACACTTTACTCATGGATTTCTAATGGCAAACCATCCGGGTCATGGAAAAATGTCATTTTCTTTCCGGTATAATCATCCAAGCGTATCGGCTCTGTTTCTATTCCTTTTGCATTAAGTTCTTTAACCGTATCGTCAACGCTTTTTACCTTAAATGCCAGATGCCTCAAGCCAAGTGCTTCCGGGCAATTCACACGAGCCGGAGCATCCTTTATAATAAATAACTCAATCTCCTGTTCTCCACAAGCTAAATCTATTTTATAATCATCTCGTTTCTTTCGATAATTTTCCCGGATTATCTTAAACTCCAATAAGTCTACATAAAAATGTTTGGATTTCTCGTAATCGCTACCTATAATTGCAATATGATGAATTGTATCAAACATTATTTATCCTCCATCGTTTTCCTTTCATTTTTTTATAAGTTTATCACAGTAAGATTTTTATGAAAATACATTAATTCTCTGTTTTCTTCAATTCTCCATACAATCTGAAAATAAATTCCATATCTAATACGTTTTTCCCCTCTCGTTCACTATTTCCTATATAAACATGCTCTGCCTGACCTATCAGCTCTTGCATCACTTTTTTATCTTGTAAAGCCGTTTCTCCATCGCTAAGCAACCAGATACACCCCATCTGCATTTTAATCACAGCATCCATACTTGGTAACGTTTCAATCTTTATATTACACCCTGAAATCTGTGCAAATTGAATTACTCGTTTTGTAATATTCTTAAACCAGCAATACTTTTCTGGATTCACAATCCGATATGTCTGTTTTTCTTCTCTCTCGGCATTTCGAATAATATTTTGCAACTCCATATCACTTTCCTTTTGTTCTAATGCCCTCTCTTCTTCACTCAGTTCTGCATCGTGTTTTTCCATTGCTGCCTTCATCTGAGCAAGCCATTTTTCCTGCTCATCATAATAAAAGTGTTCTATTTTCACCTATGTAATCCCCTTTACATATTTTAAATTTCATGTTTATTATACGGTGTATATATTCACCATGCAAATATACAAAAAATTTCAAATAAATTTTGTACCATTAGTCTATATTTTTTTCAAATATATTATATATCATTGTAGCATACATACCAACATAGATAAATACAAAACAAACCGCAGACGATACTTATCTGCGGTTCACTTATTTTTATTTAGTTTTTGCCCTTTATGCTCTTTATCATATAATTAATAGGATACCCAATCACATATGCCATTGCTCGAACCAACAACCACACTGCAATAAAACTGCCTATCAAACTTCCAAAAATCACACACAATGCCATCATTCCAAGTATTCCTGATAAATCCCAATGCCACGGAATGATGAAAAACATATATGGGATTCCTACCGGAACACCATATACCAACATCAGCCGGAACCAGTCAATTTCTCCATCTACCAGATACAGATACTTTCCAAGCCATCCGATCAATGCCAGCACAGCTATCATCAATACCCCTTTATACATAAAATTTTTAAATGTCATGCACCCTTTGCCCCTTCCATATATTCTGAGATCACCTTTTGTAAAACATCATCAAATCTTAAAATTACTTCGATCCGTTTTTTATCATACACATACACCGTATCAATCATTGTATCCACAATCTCTTTTGTCAGCTTTCCTCTTTCTATCTGTGCATCTAATTGTTGTGCTGCCGTTCTTATCCGGCTTCTGTATCTTTCTTCTTCAATAATCGTACTCGCAAGTTCTTTTTGTTCGGATTGTATTTTTTCAATTTTCTCTGTCAGCTGATTCTTCACTATTATGTATTTTTCTCTGCTAAGTACACCTTCTGCATAAGCTTCATACTGATGGATACGTTCATTTTTTAATTTTTCCAGTTCCGATTCCAACACCCTTTGTTGTTTTTTCCCTGTAAAACTATTATCCGTATACTTTTCTTCGGATTCTCTTTGCACTGAATCCAATATCCTTAGTATCCTTTTTAAGGAGTACCAGATATGCCCCTCTATCACAGATACCGGATATGCATCTTCAGGACAATTAGAATATCTTCCTGCCTGAACTTTATGGGGACAATATATTTTTGGATGAATACCGCCATCTGTATAAGCTAATGCCCTGTGGCAGTTTCCACACCGCACTTTTCCTTTCAGAAGAAAGTCTTTCGCACCACGATATTCTGGCCTTGTCATAAACATAATAGATGCACTTGCCACTTCATACTCTTCTTCCGTAATGATTGGTGGATTGATATTCTTCCGGATAACGACATCTCGTTCTGCTGTCTTTCTTGTTACTTTACTTCCAACTGCTACTGTATGCCGCCTTCCCATAACTAAAGCACCTGTGTACTCAAACCTTCCAAGAATTGTACGGATCATCCCGGTATCCCAAACAACTTCCTTATCTGGCATTTTATAATTCCCCTGCCGCAGCAATCCGTTCATCTGATTATATTTTCCAGGTGTCGGCACCTTCTGCTCGTTCATGTAATAGCAGATCTGAGAAGTATTGCAGCCTTCCATCGCTTTATCAAATATCATACGGACATATTTACCTGCTACCGGATCTATTTTCCAGCATCCATGCTCTTCATCTTTTAAATAACCAAATGGAGGTTTCGAGCCTGTCCATTTTCCATTCTTCCATTTCACTTTTAAGGCACTCTTTAACTTTTTGGATATATCCTTGCTGTAAAGATTGTTGACAAGATTATTGATCGCCATATCTAATCCCATCGTTCTTCCTATGTACTCTTTACTGTCATAATTATTGTTCAATGAAATAAATCGGATTCCCAGGAGTGGGAACACTTGCTCCAGATAATCTCCAACTCCAATATAATCTCTCCCAAATCGAGAAAAGTCTTTTACGATGACGGTATCTATTTTTCCTGCCTTCGCATCTTCTATCATTTTCTTAAATGCCGGACGGTCAAAATTCGTTCCGGAATATCCATCATCCACATATTCTATGTATTCATCACTCATGTCTTCTCTGTCAGTGATAAAATTGACAAGAAGCGATCTCTGGTTGTCAATGCTGTTGCTTTCATCTTTATTTTCTTTCCCTAAATCTCCATCTGCTATAGAGAGTCTTAAATACAATCCATTAGCCAATCTGAACACCTTCCATTTCTTCTGCTATCTGCTAGAATTCATCCTTACATTTGAAGCACACATGGATACTCCCATTTGCATATACTTCTATATATTCCACCAGTTCCTGTACAAGTGCCTCATTATATTCTCTTTTATCCAGATATTTTTCCATATGATTTACCATATCCATATATCGGTTTGCTTTCTTTTCCAAGATCCTTTGATTCTGTTCTTGTACCTGAAGCTCTTCCCGGAGATTTTGGAGTTCCCCTATATAGCGTTCCTTCATCATATCAAAATCATCTTTATCCACAATACCTGCTACATAATCTTCATATAGTCTTGTATTGCGTTCTTCCGTCTGTGCGATCTTACGCTCCAATGTCCTTACCTTTGCCGCTGCTTTATAAAAAATACTGTTTTCTTTTGTTGCACTTTTCATTTTCTGCAAAAGCAATTTTCTGTCACACATACTCTTGATCAAAATCTGAATCTGATCCATCACAAGGATCTTGAGTAAGTTTCCTTCTATCAAATTTCTGGAACATTGTTCATTCCCACAATAGTAATCGCTTCCCATTTTTTCATTGGTCGTATAATTATGAGTATATCGTCTGAAATACATAACGTTTCCACACTCGCCACATCGGACCATTCCCGGAAAACTATCCTGATACTTTTCTCTGTCCTTCATACATCTGGACTGGCGTTTCTTCGTTACCTTATGAATCTCTTCTCTGCTTTCCTGCAATTCCTCATAATCATCCCTCGCAACCAGCGGAGTATGCATATCTTTCTGCACATCCCAATCTTCTGGTACTGTACGATACTGTTTCACTCCTTTGTACAAAGATTGTTTCAATTTTCCTGTGACAATATCTCCTGTATAGGTTGGATTTTCTAATATTTTTCTGACAGTTCCTCCATTCCACTTTGTCTCCTCAAGTGGCACTCTTGCTATCTTTCTTTTTTCTTTCTGTCCGGGTGTCGCAATTCCCAACAGGTTCAGCCTGTCAGCAATTTCTCTTTTACTGACTCCCAGCAATGTCCATTGGAATATCATACGCACAACCGGGGCAACCGTTTCATCTACGACCTGTCTTGTTTTATCCTCAGAACGGACATAACCAAATGCAACCTTAGATAACGTAATATTTCCGTTCCGCTTTTGTGCTTCCTTTGCCGCCAGGATTTTTTTAGACATATCCTTTGCATACATGGCATTTACCATGTTTTTGATGGGAACACTTATATTTTCCCTGTCCTCTTTTCTGGAGCTATCATAATCATCCGTAATCGCAATAAAGCGTACATTTAACTTTGGCAATATAGTCTCCAGGTAATAGCCTGTTTCCAGATAGTCTCTGCCGAATCTGGATAAATCTTTTACAACGATACATTGCACCTTTCCAGAACGAACATCTTCCATTAATCTCATAAATCCGGGACGTTCAAAATTTGTACCTGTAAATCCATTATCAATGTATACCTCTTCCAGTCTCAGATCCGGATGTTCTTCTATAAATCTTTCTACAAGCATCTGCTGCACAACTAATGTTTCATCCGTTTCATTTCCTCCGTTTTCAACAGACAGACGAATATACGCAGCCGTATCCAGTAAGTTTTCTTTTTTGACAACCGTTTGTATATTAGATTCTACGTTTCTGTTTTTTCTGCTCTTTCTTGCCATCCCTATTCCTCCATCCATTCTGCAGGAAAGTATTTTTTCCATTCCTGTTTGGATAAACATACCTGTACTTCTTTAAAATCTCTTATCAATACTTTCTCAATCCATTTATTGATATGCTCTGGCTGTAGTTCTTTCGGGAGCTTCTCCTTCTTAAAAGTCTCTAACCATTCATTTTTATTGCTATATGCTTTTTCAATAACGGATACCTCTTCCATAAGTTCACTGAAATCTCCATCATACATACGAAGCTGATTCCGTATTTCTTCTTTTCCTGCCAGATATTCTTCTTCATTGATTTTTCCTGTCTGGTAGTTCTGATATAATGGAATACGCTCTTTTTCCACTTGCTCCATCTCTTCAAAGATTGTCCACGCTCTTTGTGAATACTGCTTCAACCATTTATATTTTTCTGATTCTGCTTCTCTGGCTGACAGTTTCTTTTTTATCTGTTCCGCCAGTTCCATTTCTCTTTGTATGGCTTTTCTTACTTCAGCAATCACGATTTCAAAAGAAATGTAGGTACTTTTATCTCTTGGAAGCTGATTTGTCCCACTTGCAAAAAGAAAAACCGTTTCCCCCGTTTTAAAATTTCTCTGTGATATTTTTCTTCCTGTCTCGGCATCAAATATCTTTTTTACAAATAATCCCCTTTTACCTGTTCTTACTTTCCTTGGCTTTTTTCTCTTATCGAGAATCTCCTGCACTTTTTCAAATATGCCTTCTTCCAAAATTGGAGCTATAGGAAGTGTACAGATTTTTTTGTTGATCGTCTTTTGCCAGTAGCCAGCATACGCTGTGCATCTAAGGATTCTCTTTACAGAGCAGAATAACCATTTATTCTCATATGCCGGCCATACCTTATGACCGACCCGTGCATTATGCACCATCGGAGATTCTATTCCACTGTCATTTAAAATTTTCACGATATTTGTAAGCAGCATACCACCTAATACCATCTGAAAGATCTCCCGCACAACAACTGCCGCTTCTTCATCAATAAGCAATTCTCTGCGGTCATCAGAAAGAATGTAGCCATACTTTTCATCATGCACGGTATAAAGCCCCTCCAGCTGTTCTTTGACTGCATACTCTCTCATTCCTTTTAACTGAACTGCTTCATACCTTGCTTTCTTTATATATTCATATAATTCTTCTTTCGTTTTTTCAATGCTGATAAATTCATCCTGTACAACTGCAAAATGTATTCCTGCCGGGACAAATGTTTTTACTAAGACATCATCTGCACAGGATATTGTCCTGCCACATCTGTCAATGCTGTCTACAACTACCATATCAAATTTGCGGTTGATCCCATCTTTTGTCAGTTCTTCAAAAGCTGTGTTCTCTTCTGTATCTTTTTTCCTGTCACAATACTTTGCAGATAATATCCATCCCTGTTTTTTCAGGTATTCCTGTATATGCTGGTCCTGCTGTTTTATAATATCTGCCGGAATCTTTCCGTCCTCTTTACAGGAAGTCGTTCTGGTATAACTTACGCACCGCATACAAATCCTCCTTTCCGTTCCTGTCTCTCACGTATGATCTGCACTGCTTCTATCATTTCCTGCATCTCGTCACTATACTTGAACTGAATTTCAATCTGCTCCTTACTGTACACAATGATCTGCTCTATCAATGTAACAACTGCTTTCCGGTCAAGGCTTTGGATATTTTTATATTTTTTGAAATCCTCTATCCATGGATGTATCCGTTTTTCTTCCGCAGATAACTTTTCTTTCTTCTCTTCCGTTTCCTGTTTTGCCTTTTCTGCTTTCTGCATCTTCTCTGTGAATCTCTGATTATATTCATGGTACTCTTCTCTGCTGACAATACCGTCTACCATATCCTGATACAGTCTCGCCTTTAAGTCTTTATATCTTTCCACTTCCTCATAAAGTGCCATTAACTGCTGTTCTAATGACCGGTTCTCCACTTTCTTGTAAGCATCCATTCCATTTTTCTGTATGATCTTTTCTGCTTCAATCAATAATGTGATCTGCTTTTTTACAGAATCCAGGACAACTTCATAAAGCATTTTTTCACTGATCAGATGGGAGCTGCATCCCTCTTTGTTCTTATAAGTGGAGCAATGATAATAACAGTATTTTTTTCCTTTCTTCGTTGTGCTTCTCTTGACCATGTTCTCACCACAGTCCCCACAACGTACAAATCCAGAAAACAAATAAACGGATTTTCTTTTCGGAGCGATCCGGGTATCTATTTCCAACAGACTTTGTACATATTGAAAACTCTCTTCTGGAATGATTGCTTCATGTGTATTTTCTACTCGTATCCAGTTTTCTCTTGCGATAGGAGAACTTTTCTTCACCTTATAATTGATCTTTCGGTTTTTGCCCTGAACCATTGTGCCTATGTAAAGTTCATTCTGCAAAATACGGTTGATGGAAGTGACTGCCCATTTAGGATCAGAACCGGAACGGAATCCGCTGTTATAATTCATCCCCCGGCTTCTCTTATATTCCAATGGCGGCAAAACTCCCATTTCATTTAACTGGGCTGCTATTCTTTGTGAACTGTACCCATCTATTTTCAGATTAAAAATAAGCCGTACAATATCTGCCGCATATTCATCAACAATAAGATGGTTCTTATCTTCTGGATCTTTTAAGTATCCATAAGCTGCAAAGTTACCAATAAACTGCCCGTTTTTCCTTTTTACATCTAACTGACTTCGGATTTTAATTGAGATGTCCCTGCAATAAGCATCATTGATAAGATTCTTAAACGGAACAATGATCTGATCTGCATCATCCGATCCTGCAGCACTGTCATAATGGTCTGTGATTGCGATGAACCGTACACCCATAAATGGAAAGATCTTTTCCAGATACCTTCCTGTTTCAATGTAGTTTCTTCCCAATCTGGATAAATCTTTTACGATGATACAGTTGATCTTCTTCCTTTTCACATCCTCAAGCATCCTTTGGAATGCCGGACGGTCAAAGTTCGTTCCACTGTATCCATCGTCGATATATTCCTCAACCAGCTGGATCTCTTTGTGCTGTTTTACAAAATCGTTAATGAGACTTCTTTGATTGCGGATGCTGTCACTCTCCAGTTTGTCTCCATCCTCTCTGGATAACCGAAGATAATCCGCTGCTAAAATAGACTTTTGATTGAAATACATAAAGCCATCAACCTCCTACTTTACTCGCTCTGTGGCGGTGTAAACCAAGAAATTCACGGCTCCTTGAATGCTTTTAAATTTTGACCCACATCCATATTAACATAACTTCTGGATTACTACCATACCTTTTTCTTTCTTTTTTCGATTATTTTTTTCTGGACGATTTTCCTTTTACATGGAGATACATCTGCTCAGGCTTTCTTCCAGAGAGCATTTTCCTGCAAAGCTGATCTTCACAACTACCCCATGTAATTTATAGCAATACGGATTTTTAATCTGCTTGATATAATCTGCAATCCTTTCTGCCTGCGGTAATTCTTCATGAATCTCCACATCATCCAGCTCTGCTAACGTACTTTTATCTACGGTACGGATGTCCACTGCTGCCATTTCCTGCAATTCTTCCAGTGTAGGCATTTCTATATTTTTCATCTGGCTACCTCCTGTGATCTCTCTTTTTCTACTAATCACAGCTGGCAGAGGGCAAAATGTCAGATGAATTTTCACTTTTTTTATTTTTTTACATTTTTACCTGTCTTTTTGATGTCCCCCACGCATGATTATGGGAAAGGATTCTCTCTTAGAGCAAGTTTCGCAACGTAGCCCAATAACCCTTACAGGCTTATCGGTCACTTGCAACTTGATGGGGATTCCGTTTCCCCATACCCTCGACTACTATCAAAAGCAGACGTATTGGTTCCCATGTACATGGTCACAGCAGGATGAATTTTCATCCTTTGTCATCACAGACTTCTGTGAATGTTTCTTCCTGTATTCGAAACCGTACAGCAGAAAGGAAAAGAATATGACAAGACCGAAAAAAGACGAACAGACCGTCCGCAGTAACAGCATCCATATTCGCATGAACGATACGGAGTATGAGCTTTTACAGGAGCGATCCAGTGCCATCAACATGAGCATGGCAGAATTTATACGAAATGCTCTGGACAATCAGCAGGTAACAATCAAATATGAACTTGTTGCTGATGTTCCGGAAATAAAAAAACTGATCGGAGAATTTGGCAAAATTGGCAGCAACCTCAACCAGATTGCCCGATATTTTAACCAAGGTGGAATCATATCGGCAGAAATGCGTGGGGAAATAAAGAAATGTATCCGGGATATTTATGAAATGAAATATGAAGTAATGAAGATGGCAGGTGATTTTCGTGGCAGTGATTAAACATATCGCAAGTAAAAATGCAGACTATGGAGAATCGGAACGGTATCTTATTTTTCAACACAACGAATATACCCAAAAACCTGTCTTGGATGAAAACGGACACATGATTCTCCGGGATGAGTATTATCTGGATGGACTAAACTGTGATCCATTTACTTTTGCTTCTGAATGTCAGGAACTGAACAGCTATTACCATAAAAATCAGAACTTCAATGAGATCAAGTCTCATCACTATATTATCAGTTTTGACCCGAAAGACCGGGATGAATATGGATTGACCGGTGAACAGGCACAGCAGCTTGGATTGACTTTTGCAAAGAAAAACTTTCCCGGTCATCAAGCTTTAATCTGTACACATACAGATGGGCACAATGAAAGCGGCAACATCCATGTCCACATCGTAATCAACAGTATCCGGAAATATGATGTACCAGAAGAATCTTTTATGGAATATGCCTGTGAATCAAAAGCAGGTTATAAACATCATCTAAGCACAGCCTACCTTGCCCATTTAAAACAAGAAGTTATGGATATGTGCCAAAAAGAGGGATTGCATCAAGTTGATCTGCTCACTCCTGCTGAAAGAAAAATTACAGAAAAAGAATACTGGGCACAACGCCGGGGACAGAAAAAACTTGATAAGTTCAACCAGAAGATGCGTGAAGATGGGATTATCCCAAAAGAAACGAAATACCAGACAGAGAAGCAATTTCTCCGGGATGCGATTGACAATGCTGCAGGTGTCGCAAAATCTCCGGAAGAATTTTCAAAAATCCTTGAAGAGAAGTATCATATCATTTTCAAAATTAGTCGAGGACGCTACAGTTACCTTCACCCTGACCGTAAAAAATATGTTACTGGCAGAAATCTTGGAACCAGATACGAAGAAGATTTTCTCATGAAAACATTTATGAAAAATACAAAATCTCTCTCCAAAAAGAAAGAGAATGTTCAGGAACAATCTGTTTCGGATACCGCTACCAATTTACAGCAGGCACTTTCTTCCGATTCATCTCAGATTTCTGTTCCATTCATTTTCATAAAATCGGATCTCCGGCTTGTGATAGATTTACAGACCTGTATCAAAGCACAGCAGAGCGAAGCCTATGCTCAAAAAGTAAAACTGACGAATCTGAAACAGATGGCTCAGACTGTTGCCTATATACAGGAACATGGGTATGACACCAGAGCAGATTTTAATGCTGCTCTTACAAATGCAGAAAGCCAAACCAACTTTGCCCGTAAAAAGATGAAAGATACCGAACAGCAACTCAAAAATGTCAACGAACAGATTCATTTTACAGGACAGTACCTTGCCTACAAAGATCTCTATGCCCAGTACCGCAAAAACCGCAACCGTAATAAATTTTATGAGGAGCATAAAGCGGAACTCTCTCTTTACGAAACCGCTTTGCGTGTACTAAAAGAAAAATCCAATGGACAGAAACTTCCTTCCATGAAATCCCTCTATCAGGAAAAAGACCGGCTCACAGAACTGCGTGAAGTACAACGATCCGATTTTTACAGCCATCGTAATCAGGAACGGGAACTGAAGACTGTAGATGCTAATATTGATATGATTCTTGGGAAGAAGCCTGAACAGGAACATCATATTGAAAAAGAGCAGAATTTATAAATTTTACTGTTTGCATATTTCCTCAAAAGATATATTATTATAAAAAACGCAGGAGGTATTCAAATGAAAGCACATAAATATTGGTCACTTGGTGCATTGGCAGCCATGATTGGAACCTTTTATACCGGCTATAAAAATATGAAAACAGCGCACAAATATTTTGCTTGCAGTTCTCTTCTCTGTATGATTATGGCTATGTACTCTGGTCATAAAATGATTTCTGGTAAATCCAGAAAAAAGAAAGATTCTGTTTTTGAATAATCTGAGTGTTGGAATTGATTCCCTGAAAGATATTATTAAGAGTGGAATCTTCGTATTTTAACTTTTGATAATGACACTGGAAAAAGAGTGCTAATTTTTCTTCCTATTTATTGATTTATATTTAAAATTGACCCCCAGGAAGCAATTTTACTTCACACTCACCATCATTCATGAACCTAAATATCTGAATATACAGAATAACTCCCCATGAAGTATATTTAATATACAAATCATGGGGAGGTCTTGTTATTATACTAATCTCGATGCTATCACAGTCTTCCGCTCTTCTGATACTACATATGAACATATCTGCAAACGTCAATCCACCGCTTTTTCTTCCGGCTTATCAGCAATTTAGAACTGCGAAAACTCTTTTTTAGTATTTAATCATAGCTATCGCAAAAGTCCGGAAAACAAGAATATCATTATCCACTTTGTGTCTCATAAAGAAATCTGCTACTGTTCTCAAATCTTACTATTTTTTCTTAAGACCTGATGCCTTACGCCATTCATTGAGATCATTCTCGCTTACAGCAAAATAGCTGTTACCATAATCTGAGGTATGCTTTTCAACATGAACCTCATCCGGCATTGCAGCGATAATCTTGTCGATACGTTTTTGAGTCATGCGACCTACATTTTCTTTAAAGTAAGGGTCAATACGAACTGCTAAACTTTTTCCATCTCTTTCAAGGTAAAGAATAAGTTCAGACGATTTGTACTCTGATGCCCATCCAAAACCTCTCTGATTAACATAGCGTCCGGATTTGTTGTAATGATTGCGTTCATGTCCTTTATGTCCTTGGGTAATGTAATATTCACCTGGTATATACTGCATCGAAACTGTGTTGTACTTTTTCATAGTATCAAACCTCCAAAATAATAATCAGTATGGGCCCTATTACTGTTGTAAGTATGATACACTAAAAAAAGCTCGCATTCCGCCTCACTAAAATGTTATTTTTCTTTTTTCCTTAAACTGATTTATTCCGTTTTGTTCAAGAACAATGACTTCCCCTTCGTAATAACAAAATCCAAACATAGTTAATGTTACCGTTTCTTCATATGGATTTGTTTCAAACACAGCACAACACTTTTCTTTTCCCCCAATATAATTATCATACAATTCAATAGGGTATTGTTGCTCTATTATTTTCCCCATCCTTATTGATTCCGATATCTGATTAATGATTTGATTTTTAATTTCATTAAATATATCTGTATTCATACACATTCCTGCAAATTGGAAGATTTCATAAGCACTTCCTGTAATTTCATAATCCTTATAAACCGACCGTATATTATTTATGAAAATATTCCATTTTTCCGAAATCTCAGTATCACTGTAAAAGAATATATCAGTCATTACCTTGAAATGATTATGAAGATACATCATATCATGAAGGTTATTTGTTGAAAGCAATTTTATAATTAAACGGTCAATATTGTTTTCTATTCTGGACTGTAATTCAGTTTCTTCGCCTCGCCCCAAACAAATATCAAATCTATCATTTACTCTATCAATCCAAGCAAGCTGACTCTTATCAAATGCGTCTAACAGACTGGCATCTTCTATATGCCTTTTTTTATTTTTCAGCTCGGCACTATATTTTTTCTGATCTGCGCTTTTATACCTGTAGAATTTGTTTTCGATTTTCTCATCAACAGGATTAATAATTTCCGCTAATGCTGCGACTATCATATATTCCTGAATATACTCTGATTTTTTTGACTGTGTCATGGCATTAATCATTTTAATATAAGCATCAAGTTCTGCCGTCTTTTTCAAAAGAACTTCCCTCTCTTTATCTGTAACTTCCTCTTTATCATATACAAAACAAGCTAACCTATCAATGTTATCTGTAATATATTCTTTTAATTTCTTTATATCCTTAGGTACTGCTTTATAAGCCATTTTAACACACTCACTTGGTCTATACTTTGGAAAATGTATATTTTTGTGTGTTCTTTTTGATCTTGTTCTAATAAGATCCATTTCATTTCCTAAATACTCATGTTGACTTAATTTCAAGAAAAAGGTTTCTAATACACCATCGCAATATATTCCATTTTTACCAAAATCAATATTTTCCAGATATCCATCCAGCCAATCAGCTATCCTATCTAAATTAGACACTTGATTAATAAAACTACTGTCCTCAACATAAAAACGTATTTTTTTTATTTGTTCTTGCCAATGGGTCATTACTAAACTTAATCCTTCGGCAACATTTTTTACATAAGTTTCATCGACAATAGGATAAATAGGCATCTTAAGTTTTCTTAACAAAATACCATTTCTTGTAACTCCACCGCCAAAACTATAATCAGCATTTTCAAGAGTTGGATTTCCCAAAAAAGAAATCAATTTTACATTATTGTCATGTTCAAAATAATATAGTAAATGGAATAATCGTATCTTTTTTGAATCATCCTCAAATGCATCAAAATCAAAACCTAATGATTGCATACGCTCGATCAATCCAGATTTTCCAGATATCTTTCCCTCTTTATTAACTGACATTTTTCTTCGAAAATATTGTTCGATGTCCTTTTTAATTTCTGTTCCTGTACTTCTTTCCACAATAGCATTTTGCCATATGCATTGCTTTAATTCACGTTCTGTTAGTTCTCTTGTGATTGCAAAGTTATATGGTCCATACAATTTTTCAAGACGTTCTTGCCCTATAAAAACATCCTCGATTAACTTAATTGCAGAAACATGTACCATATTATTCGTGACATAGCGTTCGGTTCTGTACTCCTCAACTTTGGGATGATAGATGTAATTATCGTCCTCAAAATTCACTCCACATTTTTCTAATTCTTTTTTATACATACTTGCCCTAAAATATTTTTGAGTACATTTTGGCTCAAATTTCTCCATAATCTCTTCTCCAATCTAAATCTAATAAGTCACTTCTGGCTATGGCATCATTTATCTTAACTCTCAGCAGATACTCGTATTATCTCCTCTTCTATATAATACCATATAATATGTCCCCACAATTTTCAACGCAAAAATGGCCCTGCCACATATGTAGCAAGACCACTTCTGTCAAATACTATTTCTTCTTCCTCTCCATATCCTCCGTCATCGCTTTCTGCTGCGTCTGTTTCTTCCCCTGCTTTGCGACTTTTTTCTGGTTGAGCCGGAGCTTGGCAAGTACGGATTCTCTTGGTTTATCTTTATCTTTTACCTTGCGGACGTTGTTCATCAGTCCGTCGATCATGTTATAGTTGGCTTCTTCTGCCATCTCCGCACTGCGAAGATATTCTCCGTTGTCCATGACCTTCTGCCAGTTTGCCAGCTCTGGTTCTTTTCTCTTCTGTTGTGGTAGCTGTTCCTGTCCGATTGGTGTTGACGTTTGTTGCTGTGGCGATGTTTCCTGTTCTTTCTCTTCCTGCTGTTTTAAGAAACTCTGAATTTTCTCTCTTGCCTCTGCATCGAGTCCATTATAATTATCGTTCATAATAACGGCACCATCATCACTGAGAACCACATAGGCAGCTCTCGGTCCGTATTCTTCGTGTTCCATCAGGAACCATTTTCTCTCATTCATCAAAATGTAATCAATGACTTGCCATGTTCCCTTTTTTCCTTCGATAGTATATCCCTTTGTGTCAACATCCAGCTTTGTATCCGAAGAATTTTTCATCTGGAAGAAATCTGAAACAATGATAAATCCATCTTTATCTACATAGTAGGCGGTCGTTTTTCCATCATCAGTAAGGACAATGACATCACTGCATCCGATGGAATGACCTTTAAAGTTCTTCGGCCGCTGTTTCTGCAGGCGTGTTTTTATATCCGCCGGAGTTTCCCCCTGCTGGATTCTTCCAATATATACTTGCTGATAATTTTCTGCTCTGACCTCTTTTTCTTCACTTTTTAATTTAGCATAAGAACGGAAACGGACATTTCTGTACTCTGGTGCTTCTTTCACCTGATATACTGCACACTGACTTGTGTTCATGCTTCACTCTCCTCCATCAACTCTAAATCTTCTTTATACTCTTCCAAATCCATGAGGAAAACCTCATAGCCTTCATCGCTCATGCAGAACAGTTTTCTTATTGTTTCGCAGACCAGCATAATCATTTCCGAATCTCCTGCAAGAAATGGTATGACCCGGTCGATTGCTTCCATCGTATCAATTCGGTTGCCCTGATCGAGCATTGCAGTCACGATACATTCTTCCATATCAAAATTCATAGACAGATCCATCATAATTCCATATCTCCCTTCTTATGTTCATTGTTTTTTTCTTTTGCTTTTTCCTGTGCTTTTACTCTTGCCTGATAGTCTTTTAAAGACTGCAGAACAGATTTTTTAATGCTTCCTGGTTCTCTTGTTACTTTCTTCTCTGCATTTTTTTCAACATCTATATTTTTACCTGACTGTTTTTCGGATAATTCTTCCGTAATCTCTGCCTGCTTATTCTTTTTATCTGCAAGATATTTTTCCATATCATTGATTGCTTTCTGTACCAATGGGCTTTCCTTATAATGCGGAATCATATCTATCAGTTCCCTGTCTACTCTATCCCAGCTCATCAGTTCGTATTCTCCAGAATAATCTTCATCCCCATCCTGCAGATCAAAGCCAATCCCTTTGCCTCCATGCATTCGTTCTGCCGGAATACTTTCATAAATTTTAATTGCTTCTTCCAGCGTGAGATTATTATGGTATTCCCCCATGACCGGGAACTCCATACACTCTGCTACATAAAAAGTAATCGTAGCTTCTGGCTGTTCCTGTTCTGGTTGTCTGGTAAAGATAGAAAGGGTTTCTGCTTTTTCCAGACGGGAAAGCAGTGAACGGGCAGTTATCACATCACTGTCTATATCAGATTCTTCCGATACTTCAACCAGCCAGTCCTTTAAACACCCTGTTTTCTGATTCAAAATGTCCTCTGTGATCTTCTCCACCTGTTCTTCCCTGTTCTCAACGGTATCTTTATATTCGTAAGTGTCATATTCAAAGCTGAAATTATCTAAATCCACTGCCAGCTTTTTAATCTCCTGCTGATCAAGATAGGCTTCGGACTCCTTCATATATTCTGCCAAAGTGATTCTTTCTTCGGCAATAGGATTGATGTCCCCCTTAATACCTGCCATTGCCATACCATGAGCATTTAATTCATTGAAGAAACTGTCCTCCCGGATATTGCCACGATAAGAAAGCACTACATCAAGGTCAGAATCATCTCTGTAAAGTTCCTCCCTGCTTCTGGAACCATGCACCCTTGCTGCAAGCAGCTCTACTTCATTTTCTAATCCCATATCTTCCAGAATACCCTGTGCGTGATATAAGACACCCCGTTCCACTTCTGCCCTGCTAAGACCATTTAATGCAACCTCATCTCTTCCAATCTCAGATGTCGCACGAAGTTCACCTGCCTGCAGTAAGTCTTTGGAATGTTGGATGGTCATTGCTTCAAATTCCCTGTAATCCACTTTGACGCACTCCGTGTCATCCATTCTTTCATTTTTCAGGATTTCATAAGTAGCGTTCTGAACAGATACTTTTGGATCGTCATAATCATTGGAATGGATTTCGTGCAGGTCAGAATCATAAAAAATATAAAAATAGCCTTCTTCCGTTGCCTGTACGGTCAGATACCCTTTGCTCTTGGTAAACTGCATTGCAATTCCCTCATAGGTATCCACTGCTCTTTCCCGGTCATAATCCTCAAAAATACTTGGTGGACAATTCTTTAATAACTGTGCCAGCTGCATCTGTCGTTCGCCTGCTTCTTCCACTTCTGCCATCAAATCCTCATAATCAACGGGAACTGCATTTTCCAAGGACATATCTTCATCTTCAAGAATATCTTCCATTGCCTGCCGCATAGAAATATAAGGATTGTCATAAGCACCACCGTCAATCTCATCGTAATCCAAAGCATAAAAGGTATAATCATAACCTTCCTCTGTTTTCTGGATTGCAAAATACTTATCGTCAATCTTATATGCCAGTTCATCCGGTTCTAGTTCTGGCATAAGTCCCTCTACAGAAATCCCTTTCTCCTGCAGATATTCTGAAATAGCTTCCAATGCTCCGGTATCATATCCATTCCAGAGATCTTCTGCGACAAGACGACCATGTTCCGATACGATAATCCCTGCCACATCTGAACCATACTCATCATGCTCCATGAAGAAGAACTTCTCCCCTGCATACTCTCTTTCATCTACTGTATGCCAAGTTCCCGTATGTCCCTCTGCTTCAAATCCTCTGGTATCTGCTGTAATGGTGACTTCCGATTCATCTAATGCCTGTTCAATCTTCTGCATCCGGATCTCTGCTCTTGCCATATCAATAAAACCATTCAATACTGCCGGATGGCTTTCTATCACATAATCCTGATTCAGATTCTTTCCCTGATTGATATTTTCCGGGATTTCGATATGTTCTGCCCAGTCTTTGTTCTGTCTGGAAAATCTGCCATCATAAGAAAGTTCTCGAAGCGTATTTGCCATAACAAACGTCATACGTTCTTCTCCAAACTGTTCCAGCACTTGCGTTGCGGCATCTTCCTTTAAATGCAGCTCGTCAAAATTTAATGCGATTACTTCCTCGATTGCTTTCTTACAATCAATATTTAACTTTCTGGAATCCAAATAGGCATCTACATCCCGTTCTTCCATTGCCTGAGCAAGTGTTCCTTTATAGACTGGGGGATAGGCTCTGGTATGATTATTTTCCAGTATCCCCATTCTCTGCTGTACAAAGTCCGGAAGTTCCTCAAAGCCGAAAGGATCCACATAATAAGCCTTTGTCTCTGCCGTCCGGTTTATGACAATAACATCACTTACCGATAAGGAATGTCCATGAAAATCGTTCGGGCGGTTGATATTAAATCTCTCAAAAATATCATCTAATGTGATCGTTGGTATCCACGGAGCCGCATATACCATCTTGTAATCTTTTCCATCAATGGTATAGCCTAATTTTTGAGCCGATTCAAAACCCATAAACTGATAAGTATGCTCTCCACCCGTATCCATCTGATAGATTGCAAAACGACCGCTTTCTCCATGAAGAAGTAAGGTTTCATCAATCTTTTCTGCACTATCCTGTTCCAGTTTTTCCTGTCTGGCTATCGCTGCTTCTCTTTCTTTATGTACTTCCCATTCCGTTTCCGTAATACCAAAGATACCGTCATGCCCCAGGATCGCATTTTCTGTTTCTGCAAGAATCTGTCCTGCCCGTTCTGGATGATCTGGATTTCCATGTAAGAGAAAAACTTCTGCACCTTCACGATATAATTCTACTGCCCTGTTTTTTTCAAGAGGATACATGTGTTCCAGTCGGATTCCTGCTTCGTGCATTTCTGTAAAACCAATCTTTCCATCTGGAAAGTTATCCATCTGTGCTTCTGTTTCATGCACAAGACTTCTCATAACTTCACTTCGGTCACCCCGATTCGCTGTCAGCATACGGTTTACCAGTCCCAAAACTTCGTCCCGGTCATCCATCTTATAAGCAAAATTTACGATAAGGTTCCTTTGGGATTCCGTAAAATTCTCATGGCTGGCGGTTTCTGCCGCTTCAATCAGTCTATGGGCATACTGCATGGTACTTTCTCTTTCTTCTGGAAGTTCTGTGGTTGGGAAATTTGCTCTTGCTGCCTGGATTACTTCATGTACTAAGTTTGCACCGGCTTCCTCATAAGATTCCCGCATATCCCAGACCAGATCATTCAGCCTTTCTACCTGTCCGGGAAAGGTTTCTGCGTATTCCGTTACAAATGCTTTCTCTTCTTCTGTAAAAATTGTTCTCGGAAATTCCGCTTTTTCCACCAGCATCTCTGCCTGTTCTTTCGGTGTCAGCTCTGAAAAATAAGCAATGCCTGTATCAGCATCATATGCTACATCAAAGAAGTCAATCGGATAATTCTCTCCCACTCCATCACTTGCATACAATACTGTGATCGTTGCACCTCTGTCCTCCAAAAATTCTTCCAGTGGTTTCTCATCCTCTGAAAATTCTTTCTGTTCCAGTAAAGTAACATATTCCTTCACATTCTCCTGCACCTGTTCTGCTGTCATATTCTCTACCAGATTATAACTATATTCCGAACCCATACTGCCTGAAAGATGCAGGATGACATCCTCTCTATGAAATGTTTCTCTGATTGGTCTTTCCATCTCAATTTCATGCATCTGCTCCTCAATGTTCCCGATGATCTCTGCCGATGTTTTTCGGATGGTATCCATTGATGCTTTCAATGCCTTCATATCCCTGCTCTCACACCAGCTGGCGATATAAGTAAATGAATATTCTGAAGTATCCAGCCCAAAATGATTGCAGACAATGTAAGCGATACTTTCTGCTTCCACTTCCTTTGTTGTCTGGTCTTTTAAGACTCCTTCCGCATCCATTACTTCCCGGTCATGCAGCAATGCGTGGCTCACTTCATGGACTCCGGTTTTCATCGTCTGGACATTACTCATATCTTCCTTTATCGCAATATATTTTTCTGTCTGGTGATAATAGCCTTTTGCATCCCCTTCCACATTCATCATGCGGATCGGTACAGGCGAAATACTCTGCAATGCCTGCATGAACGTATCATAAAACTGTACACTTCCGGTAAGCTCCGGCACCTCCAGTTCTGCGATTGGTTCCCCCTCTGTCTGGCTGACATCAAACACTGTCGCTACCCGAAATCTTGGGATAATCATTTCCACAACCTCTGTTTCTGGTTGTCCATCCTCGCCAATGATTGGTTCCTGTGTATCTGGGTCAATCTTTTCAATCTCCTGTTTTTCTCTTACTGGTGTTGGAGCAATAATCTGGATTCCTTTCTCTCCACGTTTTACATGACGGTTAAATTTCTTCTGCCATGCCTGATACCCGGCCACCAGTGTTGCTTCTGGCTTCTGCATGGTAATCAACAGCGTGTTATTAAAACTGTAATTGTGGAACTTTGACATGGTATTCAGATATTCGGTATATCGTTCCGAAGTAAAGATTTCCTTTACTCCCTGCTCCAGCCGTTCCGATATTTCTTTTAACTGTTTTTCTATATTATTTGCCATAAACAAACCCTCCATTTTATGTCCCCGCCAGAGAAAACTCTGACGGGAAATCTTTTATAACTCCTGTTCGTGTTTTTTCTTTGCAGCTTTCTGTGTAACGGTCGGTTCCGCTGTATTCTGCTGTGCCTTCTCCTGTTTTAAGCGTTCCAGAATAGACGGCTTATGGATTCTGTCTGCTGTTTCCGGAAGTTCTTTTTCTTCTACGGCATCCCTGCTGTCTGTGCTGCTTCCTTCTCTGCCAATATCCTCATCTGCCATAATCGTCTCATTGCCCTTTTCATCCATGTTCAGCAGGGCATTTAACTCGGATAATCGTTCCATCTTTTCATTCAGCTCTGCTTCTTTCGGGAATGGCTTCTTTACCTCTTCCTGTGCAGTAGCAAGCTGCTGTTGTACAGTTTCCAATTTCTGCTCACTTTCCGTCAGCTTCCTGTCAATGGAAGAAAGGGTATTATGGATACGCTGCATATTTCCTACCGGGTCTTTTCCGATCTCCAGCTTATAAGAGCATTTTCCTTTGACCGTCAGTTCAAACGCATTGGAGAACATATTGTAGGAAGCAGATAACGTAAACCCATGATATTCCCCAACCTTTCCGCCGGTGCTGACGGTTTTTAAACCTGCACAGGCGGCGATCAACGCTTCGCCTGCTTCTTTCTTATCTTCATAAAGGACATTCCCTACCGTCATGGCAAACGTGTCATTATCCTGTAAATCCACGCTTTTTACTACCTGCGAATCCACCTGCATCCCGGCAATCCGCTCTTTCAATGCACTGATCTGTACCGGGAAATTCTTTGCAATATCGGATTCCAGAC
>OGRP01000507.1_pt1 | contig 38457 bp, 45 predicted proteins | sample 1553531 | NCBI WGS metagenome assembly OGRP01 (sample SAMEA2580045, study PRJEB22360) | human gut metagenome | biome: human gut; feature: human-associated habitat; material: faeces | place: Denmark | collected 2008/2010 | reverse complement strand
AAGAAGTATTGAAAGCCATCGGACGGCAGCCGTTGTTCGGTCACACCACCGGAAGGCATGGCAAAACTATGTGGATGTGTTTTATGAAACTACCAATTAACTAACAAGTAATGAGCAAATATCAAACAGAAGCTGGGATAGAATGTACTCCCGAAGAAGATAAGTTAATTGACTCTTTGAAACGACTTGCAAAAAAGTGGGAAAAGGATGGTAAGCGTCTTTGGCTGTATTCAGCCAGTGGCTCACTTCACGTAATGATGCATGGAGATACAGACTATAATCCTACACCGGAATTTACGCAATATGGAGGCAGCAACATTGATAATAGTGTAACTACTATTGATGGCATATTAAATGATGGTGGAGATTGGTAATTAACTAAAAACAGATTAGAAATGAATAAAACTCAAAAGAAATTGTTGGCAAGGCTTATGGCTGTTACAAACAGCCTTGGCGGAACGCTTGACGGTACTGCTACCTGTGAGCAAAAATACATTGATAGGCAACGTGCTCACAGGCTCTCATACAAGGTCATATATGGTTTATTTGGCGATAATCCTAACAATCCCTATCGTGAAGATGATATAAATAATGCCTATAAAGCTATTGAGGAAATGGAGAAACTGGTACAAAAGGTATATCCTGACCGGAGTGGCTTTTTGAAAAATGAAGAAAAACAATAACCCTCAAAACTGATGAAAAAAAGAATAAGAAATAAAATGATGAATAATCCCGGAAGGTATAAGCTACATCAGTATTTGAAATATGCTCACCAATGGGCGGATACAGTCAGCTATAAATGCCGGTTATATTTGATATTGGATAATGGGAAAATAGTAAAAACCGATTAATAACTGATAAGAAAGGAATATTTATGATAGAAATAGATTTGAATGATACCGTTAGTGTAGAGCTTACAGAATGGGGAGCCGCATATCTTAATGCAACGAATATATTTAAGGAAATAGCCACTACACAGAAATGCCATTATAAGACTGACTATAAAGCAGGTGATGTTTACAAAAGCCAGCTTTGGGAGTTGATATTGGAGTTCAAAGATGGGATTAGATTTGATAAAGAGAAGGCTTTTAATAAATTGAAAAAAGTAATTGATCAATAAGGAACAAAACTGATTAGAAATGAAGCAAAAGATAGAAGAAGCAAAAGGAAAAATTAATCGCTATTATAGCGACTTTATTGAAAAATGCCTTGAAGTACATGGCATTGATTTAACAACAATCATCAGTGATTGTGTAACGGCTGGTTATGAATCCCGTTCGGATGAAATCATAGAGCTTAGGAGAGAATTAGACAGCATGGAAGAAATGAATAGTGATGGTAATAAAATTCTGGATGCTATTAAGAGAATGGCAGCAGATGACAATAAAGGTTTGAGAATGACCACTACGATAGTCGATGTTAAAGATGATCCGCGCGGCTCAGTCGTTGGCTTTGGGACTGAAAAAGTTTGCGGAGATGATGCCCTTGCCCAGACAATGGGTTTACCAGGTAATTATATGGCATGTGCCTTTTTTATAGATCGAGAAGAACTAAAGAAATACCTCTAAACTAGATTAGATATGAAGAAAATACTGACAATCACTCTTGAATCTGACAGAGGAATAATAGCTACAGAATGGGGGGATGGCGTTACAGCCAATGATGTTATTGCCATGTGTGAATATGCGGAAGGTGAGGCTCAATACGAGCTTGATTCAGCAGATATTGGTGATGGGAATTTGGGAGCGTAATAAGACTATATGCTGAAAAGTACCCTCACTAGGCTCTATAACCTAGTGAGGGCCAACAAAACAATTACTAAAATAAAAACACTTCGCCAAATGTTTTTATCCAAATTAAAACATTGCAAATGTAATAAAAATTGAACTACAATAAAAATAAGATTATGAATTCCAAGAACAAACAAATTGAAATAAAGGCTTTTCTCTCCTTTATATTGGAACAAAGCAAGGAGGCCGGTTTATATGTTTCCTGTACAATAATGTCGGAAGAGGATACCGGGGATAGTTATGAGATATTTGCTGGACATGGTTCCAGTTGTGAAGGGGCAAGGTTGCACAGGCTGCTTTATGGTGCGATAGCTATGAATGAGAACTTTCGGAAGGCGGTGACGTCCGCTCTGCTGGAGTACGAGAGGACTAAAATAGTGAACCGGGACAAGATGTCAATGAATTGAAAGGGGCAAAGTATTCCGGGAACATCATCATTTTCGGTCCATTCCGGGTTACTGCAATCCGGTAATTTTGTGTTGTCTTATGAAGTTGCGGCTTATTTATATGATTATTTGTTATGTATTTTAATGAAAACGAAATATCAAGGATAAAATCGGCGTCGGATGGCAGGCTGCTTGACGTTGTGCAAGATTTCCGGGAACTGAGAAAATCCGGCAAAGATTATGTTTGCGAATGCCCTAAGTGTAGAAGCGCGAAAAAGTTCACGGTCAGCCCCGGCAAGAATCTGTTCAAGTGCTTTTCCTGCCAGATTGGCGGGGAGGGTGCGGTATCGTATCTGATGAATGTCGAGGGATACGGTTATACGGATGCGCTGGAATACCTTGCAAAAAAATTCTGTGTCTTACTGGATCCACATCCGGATAAACCGAAGGAAAAACCAGTTCGGAAGATGAAAAAGGGAAGCAAGGCTGCCAAAGGGCAGGACACAAGTTCTTATTGCTCCCGAATGCTGGCTGCCTCGGGACTGACATTCGAGGATGTCACCGCCAATGTGTACAAGACTGACGATGCGAAATCCGTGTTCCAGTGCCGTACTTTCAAACCGGGAACGATTGACGAGCGGGGAATGCTGACGGCCAAGGGGGATGATGTCATTATAGAATATTATGATCTGGACGGTTTTCCTGTCCGTTATGTCCAGAAGGATTCCAAGCGCAGGGCGGCTGGCGAGATGAAGGAATACTACCGCATCCGCTGGCAGTTCCCGGAAATGCATCTGGATAAGGAAGGGAAACCTTTTAAATACAAGTCGCCACGGGGATCCGGAACTCCTATATATATTCCGGAAAAGATACGGGCAGCCTTCAAAAACGGTACGAAGATAGACCGTCTGTATATTCAAGAGGGTGAGAAAAAAGCGGAGAAGGCGTGCAAGCATGGCATTCCATCCATAGCCGTGTCGGGTATACAGAATCTAGGAAATAACGGTTCGTTGCCGGAGGATTTTGTCAGGATCGTCACCGGCTGCCAAGTCAGAGAAGTGGCGTTTGTTTTTGATTCGGACTGGGATGACATATCAAGCAATATCAAAATAAATGATCCGGTGGAGAAACGGCCTAGGAATTTCTATTCCGCCGCCAGGAATTTCAAGGAATATATGCGTAGCCTGAAGAACCGTGACATCTATCTGGAGATATTTGTAGGGCACATCCGTAAGAATGACGCAGGAGACAAGGGCCTTGATGACTTACTGGCCAACACCCTTTTGGGAAAAGAGGATGAGCTGTCCGCGGATTTTGACTATGCCTGCAATGACAAGAGGGGTTCCGGCCGATATGTGGAGATGTTCAAGATTACCGGCTTCACAGACCACAGGCTGATGGAGCTTTGGTGCCTTCACTCCCATGAGGCGTTTGCTGAACGGCACAAGGATCTGCTGAAGAATCTTCCGGAGTTCCTGTTCAACCGTTACCGCTGGAAATTCGATGAGGACGGCAAGGTCGTGTCAGCCCAGCCTTTTGATTCGGACGAGCAGTTCTGGCGGGTGGTCAAAAGAAATGAAGGAAAGGATAACGAGAGGACGGATTATGAGTTTTGCTATGTGAATTCCCAGAATTTTTTACAGAACCGCGGATTCGGACGCCTGAGAAGGCAGGACAAGAGTTTCCAATTTATCCATCTGGAACCTCCTGTAGTCCGCTCCATAGAGGCAAGCGACGCCCGGGACTATCTGTTTCAGTTCGCCAAGCATAATTGCTGCATGGGTGTGAACGAGATGCTGATCAAAGGCGTGTCGCAGTATGTCGGGCCGGACAAGCTTTCATTGCTAGAGTACATACAGCCCGAGTTTATCAAACCTTCCCGGGACAGCCAGTATTTTTATTTCGACAAATCGTGCTGGCTGGTTACTCGTGACAATGTGAAGGAAATGGGATATGAGAATATCTCCCATCACATCTGGGAGGAACAGAGACGTAATTATCCAGCCAGGTATCTGGGGAAACAGCTCGTCACTTTCAGGAAGGATGCCGATACGTATTCCTATGAGCTGACTGGGGACGGACACCGCTGCCATTACCTGCAATTCCTGATCAACGCCAGCAATTTCACATGGAGAAAAAAAAGTAGCGAGGTAACTCCGGAGGAGGAAAATGAGAATAATATCCATCTGCTTTCCAAACTGTGCGCCATCGGTTACATGCTGATGGAGGCGAAGGATACCAGTGTGGCGCGTGCGGTGATCGGCATGGACGGGAAGCAGTCTGAGGTCGGTGAATCAAACGGTCGTTCCGGGAAGTCCCTTATAGGGGAGCTCATGAGGAATGTCATGCCTATAGCTTATATTCCCGGAAAGAACTCCGACATCTTCAAGGATCAGTTTGTATGGAATGACGTGCTGGAGAAAACCAAGCTGGTGTTTATTGATGATGTACTGCAGAACTTCAATTTTGAATTTCTGTTTCCGAATATAACCGGCGACTGGAGTGTGAACTACAAGGGAGGGCGGCGTATCACGCTGTCATTCTCGCAGTCCCCTAAGATCTATATCGCCACGAACCACGCCATTCGTGGAACCGGGTCCTCTTTCACGGACCGCCAGTGGCTGCTGGCATTTTCCGACTTTTATAACGACAAGCACAAGCCGGCTGATGATTTCGGCTCGTTATTCTTTACCGAATGGGATTTTGACCAATGGAACCTGTGCTGGAACCTGCTGGCCAACTGTATCCAACTGTATCTGACATTCGGCGTGGTCCAGGCACCGGGAGAACGGCTTGAAGAACGCAAGTTGCGGCAGGAGATCGGGGAAACTTTCATTTCCTGGGCCGACGAGTATTTCTCCGCACCGGAGCATATCGGTTGCCGTCTGGTGAAGAAGGACCTGTTCGATGCCTTGTGCTTGTATGATCCGGCCCAGCGGAAATACAACACTCCCGCTTCATTCAAGAAAAAATTCGTCATGTATTGCAAATGGAAAGGCTTCGTATTCAATCCCCAGAAATATGACAGCAAGACCGGACTCCCCTATCAGGTTGACAAGGACGGACGCCCTGTCGTGGATGACAAGTCCGGCGGAGTGGAGTATTTCACGGTCGGTACCGGCAAGGAGATCATACAACCGGGAGAGGATCCCTTGGACCCTGATCTTCCGGGAAATTTGAGACTGGACTACTGACATGGCACGAAGTTATCAGGAAATATTGGAAAAGGTAATGCCTCTGGCCGGGCGTGACCCGGGCCGTTTCAAAAGGTTTTATGACCGGGTGACGGAGTTATTGCTCCGGATTCCCGAGGGAGGATCCATCATTGTATCCGAGCACTGCACGGCCCGCTCTTTGGAACTGTTCATGGATGTGGCCGAAATGTGTATCATAGAGGAGCTGTTCCATAAGAGCATGAATGACGCATTGCTGGAGTTTTCTGATGACAGGAGTGAGATCCGGCGTTGTCCGGCCTGGCGGCCTGCGGTCCCTTACAGGCATTTCTACTCGGATAGAAATGTATGATATATCCCAATTTATATCATTGTAAAGTTAGTGATTTTTAGTGAGATATGCAAATAAAAAGGAAGCAATATGCTGAAAAAAGAGAATAAAATTTTTGTGGCAGTATGTCCTGATGTCCGGACACGCAGACAGATGATTTCAAGGCTTGCGGTCAGGCTGGGGTTCGCCCTGATACCTAGTGATGCGGCCAAGCTGATACAGGAGGATCTTTATTCCTGTGATCTGTCCACGGCTTATTTCGTGATGTGCGCCCAGTATAACTTCAGGAACTCCCCTGTGACCAACCAGAGGCTCTATGAAATGGCCGCCAGAGGCTTGTGTGTTATTGTGGGCGTGCGGTCGCTCCCCCGGGAATACGAATTCATAACGCAGGTATTTTATCCTGAAGACATATAGTTTGAAAGTCCGGTTTTCCGGACTTTTTTGTTTCCCCTCATACCCCTTTTCCCCGGAAAAAACATTTTGGACAATCGTGCGGTCTGTTCGAAAACGGGCCGGCACATATATTCTTTTTTTTATTTTTTAACTTTTAAGAAAGATACCCTTATAAAAAATGAAGAAATTTTCGTGCAATCGTGCAGATACGTTTTTTTTGATTGTAATGTATTGATATATAAATATTTATGTCTGCACGATTTTTGCACGATTCCGTTCGATTTGTTCAAAAACGTATTTTATGGCTTTTTGTGCGTGGTTTTACATTTCGTACGAAAATCGTGCGCGAATCGTGCAGTGTATAATATGCTGATATATAGTGTGTTATGATGATGTCAATCTTCGGATCGTACGGTTGCACAAAAATCCCCCCTTTGTTTTTCAAGGGGTGTTGCAACGGCTTTCATGATTCTTTTGGCAGTCGGCCATCTTTAGCCGGTTGTTCTTTGACTATCTCAATTTAAATCATTACTTTTGTATAAATGCATAAGTATATGATTACCACGAAGATAACGATAGAAAATTATTTAGCCGAATATCTAATAGGCAAGTATGGAACTCCGGACAGCAAGGTTGTCCGCCTGCCTTCAGATCTTGATTTGTACCATTTCGTCTATGATCTTTTGCAGAAACGTCCTGCCGGATGCCCTGTGGATAGCGGAAATCTGGAGCTTGTGTTGCCGGAGCGCCGGGAGGCACACCTTCCGGGTGGCAAACCTTTAGCTACCTATAATTATATAGGCGAGAGGGGAGCCAAAATACTTTCCAGAAAGATAAACACAATGATGCGTGCGGAGCTTCATGACCTGTTTGATGAAAACAAACATGTCTATGGTATAGACTACATCAATTCGGCTTGGTACTTTCTCCGGAAGTATTGTATTGAGAGCCTGAGCGTGGAAGCACTTCTGAAAGATTACCAGCGCTGGAGGCGGAAGATGCGTCGTAAAACCTCCGTTCGAGAATATAAACACAGATAATTTTATGTGACGTAGCGTGTCGTTTTGTCTTTTCCATGTCCTTTTTGGGGATGTTTTTATGTGGAAAAATGGTCTTTTCATGACCGGGTGTGATGACCGCCTCTCCGTGTCCTTGTTCATGGATGGATCTGTTCTTTATTTTGCAGGAAAAAAGAACGGATGAATCGTATTCAGTTAATATTCAATGAAAAATGGGCCATGGCTAGAGAGGATTATTACAATCTGGTCTCACTGATCCTTCCTTCAATACATTCCGGCAATTTTAAGGAGGTAGAGGCATTTTTTGAGAAAGATGCCGTGGCCGCATACGCATCGGATCTGAATTTTGTGGGGCGATGGAATTTGGAGGATAGCGATCTTCCTTCCGACTCGGTTGCCGTTATTGTGCTGGAAGGGACGCTCTATGCCTGGGAGACGTTCCGCCTTCAGGAATATATTGCACAGGCGGCAGCTAATGACCGTATTGCAGGCATCATTTTGTGGATAAATGGACCGGGGGGAATGATTACCGGTCTGGACAATGCGTCAAAAATGATATCCGAATGTCCCAAACCCGTAGTCGCTTACATTGCCGGAGCTTGTGCTTCCGCACATTTTTGGCTGGCGTCAGCCGCAGACAAGCGCTTTCTTGGCTCGTTGATGTGTGAGGTGGGTAGTATCGGTGTTGTGGGTACCTATTATAATGCCAAGGAGGCCTTGAAAAAAGAAGGAATCGATTATCGGGAGATTTACCCGGATTCGGCCGATTTGAAAAACAGGGAACACCGGGAGATTGCGGAAAACAATAACGAGGAACCTTATAAGGAAAAGCTGTCAAAGCTGCACATGATGTTCTGCCGGACTGTTTCGGAGAACCTTTCCATCGCTTATGACAAGGACTCCCCCGTGTTCCGCGGGGCAACCTTTATGGGTGATGAAGCGGTCAGGGAAGGACTGGCAGACGGTTATACCACTTTGGAGGGAGCTGCGCGCTGGATTCTGGCGCAGTCCGTCATCAACAAGACAAATCAAATCTTTTAAATTTTTATTTTTATGGGAAAGTATTCTAAAATGTCCACCTTCGCCGGCGCAATCCTCGGGTTGCTGGGGCTGAAGGAGTGGAAGAAGGCTGAGGACAAGGATATCCTTGATGCCGATGATGTAGCCAAGCTGAAAGAACTTGGCTTTGATGAGAGGTTCATTACTCCTTTCGGGGAAGCGTTGAAAAATGGTTTTAAGGATGAGGAACCGCAGGCCAGTCCTGTTGAGAACTCGGGAGAGGCGCTGATTCGTGGTCTGCTGGCGCAGAAAGTATCCGAAATGGCTTCCTTGCAGGAGCAGTTGGATGCAATAAGAAAGACAGACGGGGAAAAGACGCAGGCCATCACCCGGAAAGATACCGAAATAGCTGAGCTGAAGCAGAAGATTTCGGTACTGAGCGCATTGCCAGAACCGGACCATGGTGCGGGTGCCGGTCTGAAACAAAATACGGGTGCCGGTGCCTTCAATCTGGATGATGACAAGCAGCTTGGAGGTATGCAGGGTGAGATGTTCGCACTGGACCGTCCGTATAACATGCGTGCCCGCGCCGCTCTGCTCGCATGTCAGGGAATCAATATTCAGGTCCGTGCGGAAAGTTCCGTGGATTACGGCCGTCTGAAGGAGGACCTTGGTGCGTTCTACCGCATCCGCTGGCAGGACCGTTTGCAGTCATTCCTAACCAAGCTCCCCAGTATCGAGAGCATCTTCCCGGTGGAGAGCGGATATCAGGATCTGGCCACTCTGGTCAACATCTGGCTGGGTGAGTTCTCGCAGGCTGACAACACCTCCAGTGATTTCGACAATGTGACCAAAGGTGAATATGAGTTCGACAACGAGACATTGCGTATGTTCAGTGTCATGTTCGCCCATAAGTTCCGTGACCTGAAGCAGCTGGAAAAGACCTGGATCGGCTCTCTCAACAAGGAAGGATCACAGGCGATCAAATGGTCGTTCATTGAATACATTCTGGCGGAAACAGCCAAGAAGCTGCATAACGAGCGTGAGCTGCGCCGTATCAATGGCGTGCGCAAGGATCCTGACCTTAACAAGCCGGGACGCGCCATGGAAGCGGCCGACGGGCTTTATGAATGGCTGAGAAAGAAGGTTGACGGTTTCATTGACATTAATAACGGGAAGACCGTTTACCAGATCAAGCCGTTTGTGCTGGGTGAGATCACGGAAGCCAATATCGGTGAGAAACTGTTCCAGGGTACGGGAATGATTCCTGCCGTGTACCGTGACAGCGGGCAGCTGGCCCTGTATCTTCCCAGCTATATGGTAGTATGGTATCACAAATACAACGAGCTGCACTATGGTGTGAACCAGGATTACAAGGCCAATATGATGTACGTTAAGGAATATCCGGCTGTGAAGCTGGTTCCGATTCCGAACGCAGACAATCACCAGCGTATTTTCTGGACGATGGAGGGCAATATCAAATGCTTCGAGCATGTGGCCGGTGAAATGACAAATTTCAGCTTGGAACAACAGGACTGGACGCTTAAGGTATGGTCCTTGTGGAAGGAATCCATCTGGGCGCGTGCGGTAGGTTTCAAATATACGAAAAAAGAGGATATGGACGGCAGCCGCCAGATGATCTTCTGTAACGAGTATGACCGGCCTGCATCCTCCTTCATTGACGGGGAGAAGGACAAAAACCCGAACGTAGCCCTGCATACCAGTGTACAGACCGTGGCCAACACCAGCCTGTTCACCATTACGGATATTGAGAACGCTGAAGTGGGTAAAATTGTCACCATCAAGTGTGGCAGCGAGGACAAGGGGGTAAAGATCACCAAATCCGATAAGTTCAGCTTGATCAGTGCCGACTGGATACCGAAGAAAGGGGACACCATACGTCTGATGAAACGTTCTGACGGGAAATTCATCGAAATCGGACGTGATACGGCAGCTTCCGGTGCATTACAGTTCGCCAACGATGCAACCACTCCATCCTTGGCGGGTGCCACGGTGTTCGTAACGGGAACCAATACCAAAGCGACGGCCATCACGAATTTCACAGATGCGGTGGAAGGTGAGGTGTATACCATTCACGGGGCCGGGAATACGAATGCGTCCACTATCGCTAATAGTGGTAATTTTGTCCTGACTGATGCCATGACGCTCAGCGCCGGCAAATTTATCATGCTGACTTATGCAGGTGGCAAATTCTATGAGGTGGCACGTGGTTAAATTTACGGGCGGAGTAATCCGCCCCTGTTATTCATTTTAAATTGTTATAATTATGGCATACGTTAAAAGAGCAGTGAAGCGCCCGGAAGGTAATCCGGGTAAAGGGATCAACCCGCGCGACATGATGAGTATCATTGATGTGGATGATATTCTGGTATTCCCGGCACGTGACTCGGCCGGTGTGTTGATGACCGAGAACATACAATTGAAGCCTGGATGTTATTCTACTGACATCTATTTCACTCCCGGTACCGTGGAGGTTACAAGCAATACAGACGGAGATCCTGACGCACTTGGTTTCACCCCTACGGTCAAGGGGAACCATCCGGGAAACAAGCAGGCGGTCCGTGAGTTCAAGACCAACTGGCTCGGTCGGAAATGTATCGTGATAATGAGCTACTGTGACGGTCAGGACAAGGATCTGTTCGGTTCTCCCTGCAATCCCATGCAGATGGGAGTCAATTATACCGGTAACAAGGATGCCAACTCCTCTGAATTCACTTTTACCCAGATCAGTAAAGGGGATGACATCGCCATTTATAAGGGTACTGTTCCTTCGGAAGAACCGGTGGCGAGTGTGAGCGCGTCTGCCACTACCATCCCGTTTACGGCGGAAGGGCAATATCAGCTTCAGGGTGGTGAAGCGGAAATAAATAAAGTGACCGGCGGACGGCATGGTGCAGTGATGACCCTGCTGGGTGTAGCGTCAGGCGTGGCTCCGACAATTGCTCACGGCGGACAGTTCCTGCTGCGTGGCGGGGAAACCTTCACCGCCAGTCCGGGCAGCCAGATAACCCTTCAGGCTTTTGAATCCGGTTCCGGTACATGTACATGGATTGAGCAGAGCCGTTATCAGGCATAAGTCATATTCTTATTTTAGGCAGGTTTCATTATTTCAGGAAAGCGGGGCTTCGGTTCCGCTTTATTTTATTCAAATATACGAAAAAGTTTGCTAGTAACAAACTTTTTCGTATATTTGCAGTGTCATAACAAACGCGGGTGACGTCCGCATAAGTTCTTTTAATTATGGAACAATTGTTCAAGGCTATCCAGGAGATAGCAAGACAGAACCCGGAAGGGTTCACGGTTGACCTTACAACCTTAAAAAAGGTCACAAAAGGCATCTCAGTCGCTTATCTTGAAACTCAGGACAGTTTCGGGGAAGATGGTCTGAGAAGAGTTCTTAACCATGCTTTAGAGCACGAAAGGAAAGTCGGCGGATGGCTGAATGAAGAAAACGGACAGTTTTATTTCGACAGCATCCGGATTTTCACAGATCTGGAAGCAGCCAAGCGCTTCGGACGTGAAAACAGGCAGATCGCGATTTTCGACCTGACGCATTTAAGACTTGTCAAATTGTGATGGGAAGGGCTTAGGCCCTTCCTTTTACAGATTAAAAACAAATATTCCGATAATCAATCGTAAATTGATGCAGTATGAAAAATTTGGATTTACTTCCTCTTTCTCCAGAGGTTAAAAAGAGACTTGATGAGTTTGCCAGACAGTATGCACGCATGGCGCATATTGTAATTGAAATTGTTTCCTTCTCCGAAGGTCGTCTGATTGTCCGTGCGGAGCAGAAGGATCTGGTGAATGGACAGTTCCTTTCCAAAAAGGAGCTTCACGAGCGTGTCCGGGAAATGTTTAAAGGTGAGATTCCGGAAGACTGGAAACTGACAGTTTCCGCTGTTAATTTTGACCGTAAGGATATTGACGGCATTACCATTGAATGGGTCAGAAAACGTATGGAAAAATTAGGGTTGAAGGCCAAGCACCTGAGCAATTATACCGGGATTGATAAATGTACGGTATCGTCCATACTTTCCGGGGACAAGGATCTGACCAAATGGCATAAGGTGGCATTGTATTATTTCTTCAAGTATTATGAGGTGGCGCAGTTCTGATTGGATGCGGCAATATGGTATTAACAGTGTTCACCACGTCTATGGGGAACTTAAAAAAAATAAAGAGATTATGACACTGAGAGAGGAATTGGAGGATCTACGTCCGTTAATGGGAACAGAATCCGGGGAGTTTTATTCCCGGGTGAAACATATAGCTGGTATTTATACAAGTGAGGAGGACAAGAAGATGATTGCTGATTTCATGGATGAGTGCCTGAATGGAATTGATGATGAGATTACCGAAATGGAGGAGAGAACCATAAAATTACAGCTTTAGGACATATCCGAGATTATATCGTTTTGAACCGTTGCATGGATTTTTTATTCATGCCTGTCTTTTGCCCGGCAATTGCCGGGCTTTTTCTTTGTATGGTACATTGTAAATGTTATCGTATGAAAGAAAAAATTATTGCTTATCTGAGCGGTCCCCGTCCGTATCGTGAGGGGATTGCCTTGTACGAGGAATACGGTCTTAATCTGATGCTGAAAGCCACTTTCCGGCGGAATACCGAAACGGACCTGCTTCGTGCCACCTTGATGGAGGAACTGCGCAAGCTTGCCGGAATTTCGGAAACGGCTTTCAGGACAATGCAACGGAAGGCGGCGGGCTCTCCCCACATTTCGTCAGCTTCTATAGTGGTGGGAGAGATCAAGGCTGAGGAAACCGCAGTGAATGTTCCTGTCACCCCGGTTGTGGAAAATGTGATCCGTTTCCGTGACCGTTTCCCCTTCCTCAATTCTCCGGACTGTCCGGATGTACTGAAAATACTGGTTGCCGATATGTTCACGGCCTATGATCTTTATTTGAAAACTTTCAGGGAACTGGGTGAGCTGCCGGATGACGCTGAACTGGAACAGGCGTTTGGCATAGCCAAAACAACTGTGGAGAATTACCTGGAGGACCGGAGTATCTGGGAGGAGTTGGAATATTACCGTGATAACCATGTGCTACTCGGGAAACATCCCCGTGTTGCCGCCTCTCTAGCTTCTGACGAGCTTTCCAACAAAAGTGACCTTGAGGTGATGAATATCCGTAAGAATGCGGCCAGCAATGTGTCCAAATGGAAGAAGAAGCTTGAAACCGTTGAAGGTGAGGAGGAACGTGCGAAGGCATTGGCGGCAGTGGATAAATGGGAGTCTATGAAATCGGCCGCCGAGAAGGAACTGGAAAACAGAAAAAAAAACTGATATTTCGGAAAGGGACGCTGGAGGACGGGATCAATGGGCTGCTCCTGAAAATGGAGCGTTTCTCCCACCCTTGTGACCGTGGCGAGTTTGCCCATTTACTGTCTGCAAAAAAATGCGAACTGGCGGACCTGGAAGAATGTTTGAACAGATTATCTTATGAATGATATTCCCCCTGACAGCCTGGCTCTGACTGGAGAGCAGAAAAATGAAGTCCGGCGTATGGCGGCTCTGGGCTATAGTCCCGAGGATATTGCCACCTATCTTGTCCTTGACGCTTCTGAATGTTTTCTTTTTGTTTATGATGCCGGTATTCCTGGAACCACCATTCGAGGGCTGATCCGTGAAGGCGTGCTTGTCTCACGGGCCGCTCCCGAGATAAAGCTGCACGAAGCAGCCGAGGACGGGAATATCGATGCCGTCAAGTTGCTGGCAGAGATCCAGGAACGCCGTCTTTTTGAGAATTTGTTAAAAGATATGGATGAATATGAGTGAATTGCCGGTCAGACCTTCAAGAGTGGACTTTGAAAAGGTTGATCTGAACCAGATCCAGCGCATTCTTTCCACCGGGACGTTGGATTCGTTGCGTCCGGAAGAGAGGGAGTATTTCTCTCTAATGGAGATGGTACGTGGTCTGCGTGCCAGGATGCGTTTTACTAACGGCAGGATGGTGACAAAGGCGGGAATAATCAGGCTGTTGAAATCGGAACCGTACAGCCTGTCCGACTGGATGGCCCGACAGGTGTATAATGACAGCATCAATTTTTTCTATACCCAGGACAACATCCGTCCGGAGGCGTTTGCTGCCCTGTATGCCGAGCGTGCCGAGAAGTGGGCGGACGCCGCTTTTCTGGCCGGCAAGATCAAAGAGGCAAGGGCTTTGTTGAAACTTGCCGGTGAATACCGCGGATGCTTCAGGAAGGAACAGGCGGAGATACCGGAAGAGCTTCTAAACCAGAAAAAGGTTGATATCTATACGGCCAGCCGTGAGGATCTGGGTGTTCCCGCCATTGATAGAAAGGAACTGGAGGGTTTCATCGACTCGATACCGGAGATACCTGTTGCTGTGCGTGACAATCTGAAAGAGGACGCACGGATAAGAAAGTTTGATTTGAAAAAACGTATGATTTATGATATCGAGGAATTTAGCGAGGAAGATGGCGAGTGATGAGGATGTGGATGTAAAATTCAGCCATAATGTCCAGATGCTGACCGATTTCGTGGATACGACCATTTTGGTTGTCATAGCCGGGCGTGGTATGTCCAAGAGTACGGTCATACAGTCCAGACGTTCATACAGGTGTATCTGGGAAATGCCCGGTGCGCCTTTCGCTTTTGTCGCCAACACTTATGCCAATCTGAAGGACAACATCATGCCCGCCGTACAGAAGGGATGGGAAATGATGGGGCTGTACGAGGGGGTGCATTATATCCGTGGAAAGGAACCGCCGGCCTCCTGGAAGGCGAAATGCTCCATAATTGTCAATGATTACCGGAACTGCTATTCCTTCTGGAATGGCAGTGTTGTTTTTATGGGTTCGCTGGATAACCCTTCACTGCTTGCCGGCAAATCGGTGGTCCATCTGTTTTATGACGAGTCAAAATATGACAAGGACGAGAAGGTGAACCGTGCCATGCCGGTTCTGCGTGGTGATTCTCTCACTTACGGGGCATCGCATCTGTTTCTTGGTCTGACGATCACCACTGATATGCCTGATGTCAACGAGGGGGAATATGACTGGTATTTCCGTTATGCGCCCAATATGGACCCTGACCGTATAATTCTGATTGTACAGGCGGCTTTTGAACGGAACGGGCTACTATTGAAACAATTGCGCGAGCAGAAGAAAGACAACCCTAGCCGTTCTGTGCTGGCGCGTCTGGAAAGGAAGATAGATTATTATGACCGGGCCTTGCGCAAATTGCGCCGCGGGCAGACCTTTTTTCTTAACGCGTCCTCCCTGGTCAATGTTGATATCCTGACCCCGGAATATATACGCAACCTGTACCAAGGTACCCTTGAACTGCATGAATTCTGCAAATCGGTGCTAGGTATGCGGCCCGGCCTCCGGCGTGATGTCCGTTTTTATGTGCTATTTGGGCAAAAGCATAAGTATTATGACGGAAGTCCTGGAGGGGAGCCGGCGGAAAATAGCCGGGAGTTGCGCTATCTGCGGCATGACGAACCTCTGGATGGCGGTATGGACTTCGGCAACATGCTTTCTTTCGTGATAGGACAGGAAGACGGAGCGTATTACCGATGCCACAAAAACTTTTTCGAGATACCTCCCGGGTGGTTCCGTGAGCTGGCTGACCAGTTCTTGGATTTCTTTGCTTCACATGAATGTAAGGAACTGTCGTTGTATTATGACCGAGCCGGCAATAATTTTGAAAGACAGGGGGAGGATTATGCCAGGAAGATAAAGGATGCCATAGAGAAGGATGCCGATGGTCGGCGGACCGGATGGACCGTCATTCTGATGAGCCGCAGACAGAGTATCATCCCCCAGTCGGAGGAATACGGATTCATGCAGGAGTTGATGAAGGGAGAGAATGGGCAATTGCCCCGATTGCTGGTTGATGCGGTGAATTGCCGTGAAATGGTCAGCAGCGTTGAGAAAGCCCCGGCCGGCATCCGCTATAAGGGTGAAACCAAGGTGGTGTTCAAGATCAAGAAGAGTGAAAAGCTTGCCCCGAAGAAACTTCCCATGTTTTCTACCAATTTCAGTGACGCTTTCAAATACCTGATGATGCGCAGAAACTGGCGTCGCATTGTCCGTATTGCCCGTGGCAACAATGCAAATCCCTATATTCCCGGTTTTGAGGAGTGATTTCTGTCCGTACCAGGCATCCCGCCGTTTTTCTCTGTCATATTTCACGAAAATTGCCTAGGGCAATTGCCCCGGGACTTCTGAGCGGCCCGCACGGAAACAAGAAACGTGGTTTTAAAGATTTTGGTTTTACGGTGTTATTTGTTGAAAATAAGATATTTATGTGCTTTTACAGCAAAATTCAAGGCTGAAATACGCACATTTTGAATGATAAATACGAAAATAAGGGGGAAATCAGTCATTTTTTGGATGGTTTTTCACTGGATTTTGCGAAATGCCTTGCGGGGGAAGGCGAAAAAGAACCCCCGGCCTGTAAGTAGTTATCTCACCCACATACTTACACAAAGATGCGTCACACCGCACAGCCGGGGGCAAATACCCTCTGCTGCGGTGTGACGCATTTTGTATGTTATGTGAGTGAGATGGCGCAAAGATAATAAAAGTTGGGTTATGACTGTATTTGAGATATTAAACTTTAACAAAGAATTATTGAAGAAAATGCAGACGATTGGAATAAGGCTTGAGGACGCTTATTATATCGAACTATATAAGGAATATCTGGTAATGCTTGCTGGAGGGAATAAGGTTTCTTATATAGTAGCAATGCTTGCAGATAAGTATTCGATAAGTGAACGTAAGGTTTATGGTTTAATTAAACGTTTTGGAAGTAACTGCAAATGATTTGCAGTGTGAACTTTCCTATATGGTTTATGACTTTTGGATATATTGCTACTTTTGGCAAAAAAAGTCATGGAAGAATGTATTATAAAGAAAACCTCGTCATTAGGAACTATTATAATTAAGAAGGTTCCTAAAAAAGTAGCAAAAGAACTGATAGTTGCTAATCATTATTCCCATAAATGGTTGGATTCCAGCTTTGGAAAATTTAATTATGGGATATTTCGGGAGGAAGAACCTGATAGGTGTTTGGGGGTTGCGGCTTATGGATATATGAAGAATTCCAAAGCGAGGATTTTTACACACCCAAATCCCGAGGCTTGGATGTGTGAGTTAAATCGGATGTGGATTGATGACACTTTAGGGCATAACGCTGAAAGTCTTTTGATTGCAGCGTCAATAAAATTGCTTCGAAAATCCGATCCGACTTGTGTTGCTGTACAAAGTTTTGCCGATGGGAGATTAGGGTGTGGAACCATATATAAAGCATCGAATTTTGTTTACTATGGATATCATTATACAATCTTTTGTCGTAATAAAAGAACAGGAGAAGTTATTCATGAGCAAATTCTAACTAATAGCACGTCTCCATCAGGATATTTGCGTGCCAATATTGCTTTTTTGATTGGGGACTTGGAATTGTTTAAAGTTAAAACGTATAGGTATATATATCCTTTATGTAAGAAGTTTAAATTTATTCGTAATCCTCAACCTTATCCTGTTTATGATAAAGGAGAAGAAGAGGTTGTTTGGAAACGTGACATCCAAAAGATAAAAGAGAATGTAATAAGATTGTTGGAGAGGGTTGCCGCTTAATTTTAGAAGAACTTTCAAACGCCATTCGAATGCTGTTTGAAAGTTTTTCTATATTGTGCGTGTACAATAATTCTCGCATTTCGTTTTTTATATCGATCACATTTCGTTTTGCCGATTATAGGATGACAAATAATCTTTGTTGCTGAAAAATAGTTTCTTTCTGTTTGTCTATCACAAAAGAATTTCTATCTTTGCAGTGCTAAACAATTAAACATGTTCGTCATGTACGTAGAGCGCGGTTAATGCTCATACATAAATGGGCTTTTTTTATGCCCATACAGATCCATTTTGCAGATGTCAGCAAAATGATATATAGGAGATTGTAGAAGTCACAACTTGTTGTGCAAAAGCTACGGCTGTCTTTCCCAATCATTTGTTTTGCTCTACGGAGTGACACTGTTTGATTGTTTAGCGACACGGGAGATGACAGCCGTTTTTCTGTCTAAAAAGCTAAACAATCAAACAGTATGAAACAAAATCAAACAGTTACTTTGCCTGTATTAGAGGCAAAAAAATCCACGTTCAGTGTGTGGTGCGAAAAGGAGAACCAATTGTTCTCATGTGTTCTTGAATCCGTAGTTACTAACCGTCAGGTGTGCCTTATGGCTCATGCTTCCTTGGCTTTTTCTGCACTGGCAGGTTCTGCTTTCAAGAAACTTATCCAAAAAGTTTGTGGATTAAAAAATAATCCCCATCTTTGCAGTGACTTCCATATTGAACAGGCGGACAGTACCGCCAACATAGCCGTTGGCATTTTTTATGCCCATGGATTATTATATAGTTCCGTCCCGTGTGGAGCGTTAATGCGCCCACTGCCTGTTCAAGGTGGAAGTCAACGGGGAGCGGAACTTTTTTTGTTCCCTTCCCGTACTAATCAACATATTGTTTCATTTTAAATGACTTCCAAAATGAAAAATCAAACAGTTACTTTGCCTGTATTAGAGGCAAAAAAATCCACGTTCAGTGCGTGGTGTGAAAAGGAGAACCAATTATTCTCGTGTGTTCTTGAATCCGTAGTTACTAACCGTCAGGTGTGCCTTATGGCTCATGCTTTCTTAGCTTTCTCGGTATTGGTATGTGCAGCATTCGTGTCGGCTGTTCCTGCATTGCTTTGCCTAGCTTGGTTTGTTGTGTCGTTACATCTTGCTTGGAAAGGAGGTCTGAGATGAAATTCTTTATTGATGAGCCTAAAACTTACCTGTCTGTCAACAAAAAAGGCAGGGCTATGAACCAGTGGATTTCCACTTTTGCTCATGTTTTGATTCCTGATGAACTGTCGCGTGATGCCTTTATTGAGAGTGTTCGTGCCAAAGCGTCCATGTTGGATGAAGAGTTTTCAAGAACCAAACCGCTTCGTGTGGATGTTTCCAGAAACAATGATATACGTATTGAGGTCTATCCTGATAAAAATCCGTATAATACTGTCTTCATCGTTGATATTTATCCAGTACGCGGTGAGTTCCGCTTCTGTGAATCTACAAACCCTAAAATATTGGAAGGAGGTCTGAAATGAAAGGAGAAGGATTTAACCCGAATGCTATCATAACAGATCAGGTGATAGATGCGCTGGCTGATATTCAGGATCATGAACCCGGTTCTTTTCGTGAACATACGGAGAAATTAACGGATATTCTGTTGGATGACTTTGAGTTGATGGAACCGGACAATCTGAAAAGGAATCTGGACTTGGTGCAATTCTTTCGGTTCTATGCAGGACTGATAGAGAAACTGCATCCACAAGGCAAGTAGTCCTGTCCTTTATCCCATATTGTATTTGTCCCATATTTGCTTGAAAAATAGCGAATATGGGACAAATTAATTTATATACCGCAGTCGAGGAGATGAAAGCGGTGAGCAAAGCTGAAGGGACATTCAGTATCAAATTCCGGAAATACAACCGTCAGAAACAGTCTGGCGGTGATCTGGTGTTTTTGAAATCGGCCAGGCTTCGTTCCAAGGCTTCTGATGAAAAAATAGAGAATGCCAGCCATAAACTGTTTCTTGTTGATACGGAAACAGGCAACGCATTGAACTGCTGGCAGATTCTGGTAGTGGAATTTAACGGACAGAAAACAGTTTTGTAATATGGAGGTAAGACGTAGCGGAAATTTCGGCTTTGTGGACCCCGGCAATGGATCGCTTTATTCCTTTGACATATCGGGACGTGGCAAGGGATGGGAACCTTCCAGCATCATGCTGAACCATAACCGTAACACCTGTTTCACGAGGAAGATGAGTGTGGCCGGATATGATATCGTTCCGATGGGGGATAACAATGACATGCCCGGAGAGGTCATGCGTCTGCTTGACCGGTTTTATGCCGGCGAGGGTATTCTTGGCAAGATCGCCGGTCTGCAATGGGGGGACGGTCCCCGATTCTATGAGGATGCCATTGATGATACGGACAACCGTTTCTATAAGAAATGGGTGCTTGCACCTGATATTGAGTCGGACATGTCTTCCTGGGATTATCGGATTTGTATGCACCGTTGTCTGGTTGATCTCACCCACATGCAGGGCTTCTTTATCAAGTTTGTCCGCAACCGTGCGCCCCGTATCGGTGGGAGGGGGAAGTTACTAAGGTTGGAGCATATTCCTTATCAGCGTGCCAGACTGTTGTACCCTCCTCCTGGGAAAAATGATCCGGAAGGTATTGTTGTGGGAGATTTCCCTTTCCCGGACCCTGAGTATATGGAGAGGTATCCCATGTTTGATCCGGCAGATCCTTTCCGATATCCGGTGTCGGCCAGATATTACAACATCTATTCCTTCTGTAAGGATTTTGTTAGTACTCCGCGTTTTCTGGGAGCCTTTGACTGGCTGGAGATAGCCGGTACCCTGGCACCATTACTGCATAATTATAATCTGAATTCCAGTGCGCTCAGTCTGCATATCGAATCTCCACAAGGGTATTGGGACAAGGCGGAGGAACGTTTGAAATCCGTATGCCGCAAGCGTGGGGAAACCTATACGGCCAAGATGCTGGAGGATTACAAGGACGAATGCATGGAGAAATTTGCCGGAGGTATTACCGGGATGAAGAATGTGGGGAAATATATGCACACCACCCGGTTCTGGAGCGATGAAGCCAACGATTTCGAAGGATGGAAGGTGACTCCTATAGACAAGAAGGTGAAGGATTACATTGAGGCACAGATCAGAATCAGCAACAAGGCTGACGCCGCTGCCACTTCCGGGTTCGGCATTGATCCGGTACTGGCGAACCTCATATTGGAAAACAAGCTGAGCAGTGGAAGCGAGAAACTGTATTCCATCAAGGTCTACAACGCGTCTGAAACGGCTATTCCGGACATGATACTCTGCAAGCCGGTGCAGGAGTATATTAACGCTAACTGGCCGGGAACAGATATACGTATCGGGCTGTACCGGAATGTGGTGAGTCAGGAAGAGAATGTGTCGCCGGGAAACCGTATGAAAGAAAATATATAAGTGTATGAAAATGATTTTTGATAAAAACAAGGAAGGCAGACAGGAGCTTGTCTCGGCACTGGGAATGATTTCCGACAGCCTGGACTATTCCAAGTGGAAGCCGGTGCTACCTTTGGCCGCACGCCAGCTGACCGGTATTGTGGGGGCGGACGTGCTTTCAGCGATAGTTGACCTTTATTGGGCTGAGGACCTGGATCTAGAGAAAGAGGAACTTGTATTCATGACGCAGCGTGCCGTGGCATATTTCGCATGGGTGAAGGTTGTCCCCACGTTGGACGCACAGCATGGCGGTAGCGGAAGGCAGAAGAAACTGGGAGAAAATGAGAAGGGGCTGACTGCCCTTCAGGAATACAAGGATGAAATGAACATCCTAAATCTGGCGTATGAGTCGGTGGATGCTCTGGTAGGATTCTTGGAGGAGAAACAGTTTGATTTCTGGAAGAAAAGCCGGGCTAAAAGACAGATGGACGGATTGCTCATCCGTTCCAAGGATGAGTTTGACGAGTTTTATCATATCGGCAGCCACCGTCTTTTTCTCGTACTGGTTCCCATTCTGCGTGAAATACAGCGTACAGACATTCTGCCTGTTGTCGGAAAGGAGCGGTTTGACTGGCTTGTCAGAAGGGATCCGGACGTATGTGACACTCTCTTGGAGGAATGCCAGCGACCTCTGGCGCTGTTGGCCGTCAAGAAAGCGGTTGAACGCCTACCCGTAGAGGTTATTCCGGAAGGTATCGTACAGGTGCAGCAGACTGGAACTATAAAGGAAAAGTTACGGGCAGAGAAAGAGGCGCGGAAAAGTGTGGCGGACAGCCTTCAGGCCGATGCCGACCGGTATCTTCAGGAATTGCAGGATACGGTGGCGGCTTTGGACGCTGCGCCTGAGGAGGTTGATTTCTATGTTTCAGGTCCCACGCTTCAAAGCAAGGGAATAACCTTTTGATTAAATGCGTGTAATATATTATCAGAACAGACAGGTGAATGTGCCGGAAACGCTTGAGGAGCTGACTCCCGCCCAGTATTACCGTTATCTGGAGATCGCCACCATGGCGAACCAGCATATATTGTCGGAATCCGGGATACGTTTGAAACTTCTTTCCCTTTTTCTGGCGCTTCCAGTTGATATGGGGCATCTTCCTCCATCCACGTGGAAGGAAACGCTGGCACTGTTGTCCCTGACGGATCCGTTTGTTATCCGTGAGGGAAAATCTTTTCGACTGGACCTGAGTACCGGAATCAATCTTCTTCCGGAATGGAACGGTTTTCACGGACCGGAAGACATGCTCAACGGGGTATCATTTGACACCTTCTGTAAGTGCATGGCACTGATAAGACGGATGGGTGATGAGGGTGGCGGCGACAGGGACATGATATTGCGGGAGTTCGGAAAAGTTCTTTATACGGCGGGAAGGGAAGGTGCGGAACCGCCAATTCTGCTCTGTCTTCATGCATATCTGTTTTTTATGAATGTGTTTGCCATCATCCGGGAGGAGCCTTTGGAGATTGACGGTGAAACGGTTGACTTGCGGATTCTTTTCCGAAAAGATGAGAAGCCGGAAGCGGATGACCATACCGGCTGGACGGGCATTGGGATGGATATCGCTGAGAACGGGGTATTCGGGAACTATGCAGAGGTGAGGGCGACACCGTTCTGGGATATCCTTATTTTCCTTTACAGAAAGAAGTTTGAAAAATTACATTCCAAAAGATAGAGCCTATGATCAGTTTGAAAACCTATCGTGAGTATTATGAGGATGTCATGCGGCGTGTACCTGGCATACATTCCGTCAGAGTAGTGAATGTGGACCAGGACATGAGCGACTGCCTGAAAAGTATCAGTTCTGACGAGCTTCCGGTTCTGTTCGTGGTCGTACCGTCCGCACAGGAAACAGGTACGGATTCGGACAATGTGGAGGAGGATAACCTGTGCCTTATATTTCTGATGGACCGTATGGATATGCAGCGCCGTGGCCCGGTTCGGGTGCTGGAAGATACACAGCCCCTTGTCGAGAGCATCAAGAATGTGATGCGTGGTGACAGGAACAGAGGGTGCTGTCTTATGCGTAATCTTGACCGGATGACTACTACCCCGGAAACAGGATTCTATACGGATTACAGCGGTTGGAGTGTGTCGTTTAAACTTGGTACGGAATGAGTGACGGATGGAACCCAGTGAGGGAGGAGTTCTTCAAAAGAATCCTGTCCCGTGACTTCAAGACCATTTACCAACGGCAGTTGGATATTGCGGAAAGAGGTATTTACCGGGAGGGAAGACAGCTTAAGGTGAGATTCCGCCCGGATAAAATTGTGCCCGGCCGTACAGGTCATCTGCGTGACCGTCTTGCGGCGGCCGAGTTCCAGATAACGGGGGTGGATCCGATAATGCTGGAAACGGGCTACCCTCTTTATATACGTTTTCTTGACATGCGGGAGAAACGCGATCTCCGTATCTATAACCGTCAGATATGGGGGATAGTGTACAACAACGCATTGCCTGATCTGAGAGCGGGCATGTCCGATTCGCTCCGCAAGGAGATCCGCAACCGGCTGGAGGAGTTGTTTCCCTGGCCGGACGGGAATGACGGCACGTATCGTCCGGGATATCGTCCTCATTGATATTTTGCCTCGCTGTCCATGGATATGCGGGGCTTCTCATGTATCTTCCGTCCTTTGCCCTTTCCTTGCCGGTTACTAGTTTTGTCGAAAAGTAACCGTATGAACAAGAAACTGAAAGATGATTATATAAAGTTCACTCTCTCCCTGAACACCAGTGAGGCCCGTGAGGAGCTGAACCGTCTTAACGCGTCCTCCCGTGAGCTGCAACGGACGAATGATGGTTTGCGCAATTCGATGACAGAACTGGTGGCCTCCGGCAAGAAAGGCAGTGATGAGTACAAACGTCTGGAGGCGGAGCTGAAATCCAATTCCAAAGCCATATCCGAGAATAATGCGAAAGTGAAAATTCTTCGCTCCTCCATGAAAAGCACCGAGAAAACTTATGCGGAACTGGCCAAAGAGGCCCGCGGGCTTCAAAAACAGTTGGACAATACTGTCAAGTCCCTTCATCCTGAGGAATATGCCCGTCTGGAAAAGCAGCTGGAGGAAACACGAGATGCGATGGCCCGTCTGCGTGGCGGAACCAATGAGGCTTCCGGGGCATTCCTGAAACTGGGGAATATGAAAGCCATGGTAGTGGGTTTCTTCGTATCCGCCGGAGCGGCTGCCCTTGATTTTTTAAAAGACGGTATATCCAAAGCAAAGGAATTTGTCAGAGAAAGCGTGGAGGTGGCCATTCAGGCTGACGGAGTTCTTCATGCTTTTGAGAAGCTGGACCGTCCTGATCTTCTTGCAAACCTTCGTACCGCCACTAAGGGAACCTTGTCGGACCTTGAGCTGATGAAAGCGACGGTCAAGGCAAAGGATTTCCGGATTCCGGTTGACGACCTGGGAAAATATCTGGCATTCGCCCAGTTGAAGGCGCAGCAGACCGGCCAAAGTGTGGAATATATGACAGATTCGATTGTGACCGGTCTGGGGCGCAAGTCACTTCTTATACTGGACAACCTGGGACTTTCCGCCGCAGAAATCAATGAGGAGGTTGCCAAAACAGGTGATTTCATGAAAGGGGTGTCCAATATCATAGACCGCCAGCTAACACAATCCGGATTGTATGTATCCGCATCTGACAAGGCAGCTCAGGCTGATGCAAGGCTGGAAAACGCCAAACTGAGACTAGGAAGACGGTTGTCCTGGCTTGGAGATTTATGGATCAGCCTGAAAAACAAAATGGCTGAAACCGTCAATACAACAGTATCCACCGCCAATGAAAAGTTTTATGAACAGAAGGAACGGGTTGTAAGCCTTTATTCCGAATATATGCCGTTACTGGACCGGTATGATGAATTGAAAACCAAGACCAAGCTGTCCTCGGACGAGCAGGCCGAACTTAATACCATCATCACCAAAATCACGGATAATATTCCCGGGGTGATAACCAAAGTGGGGGAATACGGACAGGCGCTGGATATCTCCAGCGGCAAGGCCAGAGAGTTCGTGCGGCAACAGAAGGTATTGTTGGAATATATGAACCGGGAGGCCATCAAGGAAGAGGAAGATAACCTGAAAGAATACAGGAGAAAATATCAGAACGCTCTGAAGGCGCAGCAGGCCGGAGGCGTGTATGTGACCTCTTCCATGAGTAATACCGGATATTCCACCTCCTATTTCGATAATACTCCGGGCACACTGGAACGTATTGATGATGATGTCAGGAGGTATGGCGACATGATCAAGGGGGCTGAGCTTCGTATCCGGGAACTGCGGGGTGAGAGTCTGGAGAAGTCCTTGGAGGACAACGAGAAGAGGATCAAGATGCGGGATGAGTTCATCAAAATGAACAAGAAACAGCTGGAAACATGGCTTGCAGACGAAAAGAATGCGGACAGCCAGTACAGGGACATGGCCGCCACCATTCTTTCCGGCAAATCGGAAATCCAGGCGGATCCTAAAAAAGTCAGCCAGCAGAATGCGGTCAATGCGCAGAGTGTGAAGCTGGAGGACTTGCGGAAGAAACATTTGCAGGAGCGTCAGCGTCAGGAGGAGGAACTGGAATACCGGGTAGCTCAGTCCCGTATTGACGCTATGGAAGCCGGGGCTGAAAAGGAACTGGCACAACGGGAACTAAACAACCGCAGAGAGATATCGCTTCTGCAGCGGCAGAAGGGGGACTATATTCAGGCCGTAATCCAGTTTGAGAAAGAAAAGTTCGAGGCCGAGGAGGAGCTGAAGGCGAAGAAGGACAAGCGTTATGTGAAAAAAAACTTTGATTCTTCTTCAATTTCCGTAGATACATCGGCGTTTGATACTATTATCGACAATACCACTAGACGTCATTGGAGAGAAACATTGCGTGATCAGGAAAACGCATGGGACGAGTACCTGATCAAATACGGTACTTTCCAGGGAAAAAAGGAGGCGTTGACACGTAAATACAGGGCATTGATGGATAGTGAGTCTGATGCCGGCAGGATCGCATCGCTACAAAAGGAATTTGAAAAAGCCCTGTCAGCCTTGGATGTTGACAAGTTGAAACAGGAGATCAACTGGGAGCTGATATTCGGGGATTTAAGCAAGGTGTCTAAAAAAGAGCTTGACAAAGTCAGGGCACAGTTGAAACTGTTCCGTGAATCCGATGAGTATAAGAATATGGCTGTGGAGCAAAAAAAAGTTGTTGACGAAGCTTTGGACGGAATACAATCTGCAATTATTGACAAAGGCGGACTGCTTGGTGATCTTCCTGACCAGCTGGACAACCTGAGAAAAGCCCAGGAGGAACTGGCCAAGGCTCAGGATGAATATAACATGTCCCTGGAAAGTGGAACACATGCCGAGCAGGAGGCGGCGAAAAAAAAGCTTAATACCGCTTCCCAGAATGTCTCGAATGCGAAAACAAATGTGGATAAGTCATCAAAGAAGGCTATAGACAATATAACCGGAGTCACCAACGCCATTGTACAGCTCGGGGAGGCGGACATGAGTCTTTCCTCTTTCGGGGAGAGTGTCGGGTCATTGGTTGACGTACTTTCGGAATCCGGATCGAAGATAGGCGGGATCATTGCCGCCATCCTAGCCATACTTGACCAGATCGGTGACCAGGGACTTGACAAATTCGTGGGGAATATACTGGAAACCGTGAGCAATGCCGTAGGAGGAATTTTCGATACGGTGGGCTCCATCTTTGGAATCAAAGGGGCCGGTGGTATTTTCCATGGTGCTGATTATTCCGGTTATAATGAAATGGTGGCACAGTATGAGAATCTGCAGGATATCTGGGACGAGCTGCTTGACAAAAAGAAGGCATATATAAATGAAAGTTACGGTGCGGAAGCATCCAAAGCCGGAGAGGAAGCTCTGAATATTGCAAAAAACGAGCTGGAGGTACAAAAGAAACTTGCCGAGGCACGTCTGAGTGCCGGCAGCAGTATCGGAAGTCACAGCCAAGGCTACAGGATGTGGAAAGGCTCCTACAAATGGGAAGGCCAGAACTGGCGTGATGTCGCTGGGGAGATATCCAGGGAGTACGGTGTGACGTTCAACGAGATGAAGGATATGATCAATATGTCCCCGGAAATCTTGCAGTCCATCAGGGAGAATTACGCCGGACTCTGGTCAGTCATGGACGGAGAGTTCAGGAACCATCTGGAAAATATCATCAAATATGGCGAGACGGAGAAGGAGATTCTAGAGGCGGTGAAAGAACAGATCACCGGCATATCCTTTGACAGCTTTGAGGATTCCTACTGGGAGATGATATCCGATCTGGAGAACGGGAACGAAGAACTGGCTGAGAATCTGGAGGAACAGCTCCGCAAATCCATTATCAGAGCCATGATGGCCGACAAGTACAAGGAGCAGGTCAGAAAGCTGTATGAGACTTGGGCGGAATATGGCGAGGACGGTTATACGAAAGATGAAGTCGATGCATTGCGTGAGATGCAGAAACAATTGTCTGAAGCAGTCCTGGCCGAGAGGGACAGCCTGGCGGATATCTTTGGATGGAGTGCGTCCGGGGATTCCTATTCCCAGTCCTCTTCTACAGGCTACACTACCACCATGAGCCAGGAAACAGGTGAGGAAATCAGCGGACGGCTGACAGCCATGTATGAGTCCAATGTGCGTTTGGAAACCAAAGGAACGGAAATGAATGCAAACATGCTTATCATTTCCACGGCGGCATTAAATATGGCGAAGGAACTTGCAACTCATTCAGTGTGTGTCACGGAAATGCGTGATGTACTGCATGAATGCAACGGTCATTTGGAAAAAATTGAGAAATATACCGGCATATTGAGCGGCATGGACGACACTCTTGCCGAGATCGAAAAAAACACAAAAGGAATGTGATTATGGAGAGGAACGCTTTTATTAATGGCAAGAATATCTGGAGCACATGGGGTGCGGAGCTGATGGACGGAGCTTTGGAGGCTATACTAACACCCCCTCCGGTAAAGGACTATATCGAAAATGACAGCAGACTGGAACATGGCATACAGATAACTTCATCGCCTGAGATCTGCAAGATGGACTCCAGGGAGCTCAGCCTGCCTTTTTTTATTACGGGAAATTCACAAAGTGACTATCTGGATAAATATTCGTCCTTTGTGTCCGAACTGGTAAAGGGTAAAATTGCACTGAAAATCCCGGCACTGGGGAAGATTTACAATTTGTACTATCTGTCTTGTGGCAAGTATGGAAGCTACGGGAAATGCCGGGGAAAGTTTATGGTCAAACTTAAAGAACCCAATCCGGGCGACAGGGAAGATATTGTATGAAAATTGAGATCAGAAATTCAACTGGTGAACTATGTTACCAGGATGCTGTCAGAAAAGGCAGCAAACGTAAGTTCACACTCATGAAGGAAGACTTCATACTTTTGAAGTTTTCCCTGAAATCCCCTGTCTTTTTCAAACTGGGTGACTGGACGGAGGACACACGTTTCGGTCGGTTCGAGCTATGCGATCTGTACAAACCCAAGTACAATAGGAAAACCGGGGCATACGACTATGAGCTTCAGCTTGATGCCTATTATTGGAAATGGAAAAACAAAATCTTCAAATATACCCCGGAGACGGCCGGACAGGAGGCGTCCTGGAACCTGACTGCCCCGCTTGACGTACAAGCCGGTATAGTCCTGAGAAATTTAAAGGCTCTTGGTTACACATACAAAGGACAGGATTTTGTTTTCTCCATTGACAGTACGGTAGAGAACAAATCACAACTGATGTCTTATGAGAACATCAACATTCTGGATGCCTGTTTCTCCATGGCGAAAAAATGGGATTGCGAGTGCTGGATAACCGAGAATATAATCCATTTCGGGCGTTGTGAGTTTGGCGACGCGGTGGACTTCGAGATCGAGAAAAACGTGCAGGAAATGCCACGATCTGAATCCCGGTCCACCTATGCGACAAGAATCTATGCTTTCGGCTCGACAAAGAACATCCCTTCTAACTACCGTCCGGTTGATGAGACCGTGGTTGTGAACGGTGTGGTGCAGCGCAGGCTGATGTTACCCGAAGGAACCCCGTACATAGACGCTTATCCCAATATGACCACCGAGGAAGCCATTGAACAGGTGGTTATCTTCGATGAAGTCTATCCCCGAAGAACGGGCACCATGTCGGATGTTACTACCATCGAGGTGACGGACAAGGTGGAGAATGAGGACGGCACAACCACTGAGGAAAAATGGAATGCCTACCGTTTCAGGGATACAGGTGTTAACTTTTCCGAGAAATATATCCTCCCCGGTCAGGAGCTGAGGATACGTTTCGCGTCCGGGCTTCTCAACGGTCTGGAGTTCGCCGTGAAGTTCAATCCTGAGGGAAAGCCGGAGAAGCTGGAAGATGGCGGATGGAACCCTGAGGCACAGCTTTGGGAGATTGTGCGTAATAGCAATTACGGGCCCAGTCTGCCGGATGATGTGCAATATCCTCAGGATGGAGATGAATATGTACTATCCGGCTGGGACAGCACGAAAATAACCGAACTGGGGCTTGTGGGTGCTGCAGAACAGGAACTGAAGGTCAAGACGGAAAAATACGCTTCCAAATCAAAGGTTGACCCGAGTACTTACGACTGCACGATGATGTCCGGTGACGCATACCGCGAGGACGGCATTCATAACCTCTACAGCATTGGTCAAAAGGTTAATCTTATTAATAAAGCCTATTTCGATAACGGAAGGCAGTCAAGGATTATCGGTTTTGAATTTAACTTGGATTTCCCGTTTGATTCGCCTGTCTATACCGTTGGTGAGACGGCTGCCTATTCCCGTATCGGCGAGCTGGAGGAGAAGGTTGAGAGCCTTACCCTGAAAGGACAGACCTATACGGGCGGTGGTGGCAGCGGCGTGTATGTGATTGGAAGCCACGACTCAACCCCGGCGACAGACCATAACGTGTATTCCGCATTACGCTCGTTGATCATGTTCATGCGCAAGGACACGGAGGAACGCACCAGTTTCCTCCTCTCCCTGCTAGGTGGAACCGTCATTAAGAAATACGCCAAGTTCGGTGATTTCGTCACCGGCATTTCAGGAGGTTACATCGGTGAGGACGCCCGTGCTGAGCTGGAGGCTTTGGTCCTGCGCAGCTCCCTGAGTGTTCCCGAACTTCGTTTCAACCGTCAAACCTATTTTGAGGGATATAATACCATCAGTCCCGGCGGAGGGCTGAAGATAAAAAGCTTTGTCGCCAACAGTGACGGCAGCTATACTGTCACCCCCGATCTGGAGGATGGTGTTCCGCTGGGGCAAAAGCCGGATGATATCCTCCTGGGCTTCTGGCATGACAAAAGTGCCACTACCGGTGACTTTGCCGGTTTCAGAAAGGTACAGTACCGTATCACTTCCGCAGATTACGATGAGAAGACATTCGTGATGGTTCCGCGTCCCGGATATGAGTTCGTCCCCCATAACGAGATGCGTCTCGGACAGACGGGCAATTTCACCGACAAGGAGCGTCAGACCTATATCATCATAGACGTGCGTGACGGCAACTGCTGCATCACCCTTGTAGACGATGCCAACACCTGGGACCCGGAGCCGGCACAGATGAAGAGCTGGTTCGGCAAGAAGAAGGGCATGACCATCAACGGGATCAACTGCGACAGGTTCTCGGCAGTATTGCAGGATATCATCATGACCGGGCTTATCTTCCAAGTGGACGAGATCACCGGCCAGAGCGTGCGTGTGCCGATAGACTACCCCTCATGGGAGTCGGGCAGGAAGTATGCATATTATTCCCGCGTTCCTCATAACGGTTCCACATGGCTTTGTGTCAATGAAAATGGCACCACTTCCGAACCGTCCGAGAATAACCCGGACTGGCTCGTTTCTTCAGCTAAAGGCGAGAAAGGCGAACCGGGCTTGTCTGTAGTCGGTGGCGGTCATTGGGAATCCGCCAATACCCCATACAAAGCCAATACAATGGTTACTCTTGCCAACTGTGTCTTTTTATCCAAGGTGGAGACATCCAATCCTCCCATCAGAATATTGCGTGTTAAAGGTGGTAATTTCCTAAGAAAGAAGGACGGTGGTTATTATCTTGCCGGAAAACCTGCCGACTGGGAGGTTAACGAAGACTGGGACATGCTTCTTGACGGGCGTGAACTGAAAGGAGAGAGCATCACCTTCCTTGGTGAGTTCGCATCCCATCCGTCCAATCCCAAGGAGGGTGACAGCTACCGGAATACGGCTGATTATTGTACCTATATATACCAGCATGGTTTGTGGATGGTCATGGTCAAAGACGGGACTGACGGTAAGGATGGCAAAGGTTACGAGTGGATCTACACCCGTACCAACATCATCGGTCTTACCCCTGACAAGCCGGACTCGAAACAGCAGGATGATTATGTTCCGGAAGGCTGGACAGATGATTTCCTTGGTGTGGATGCCGACCATCAGGTGGAATGGGCGTGCAAACGTGTGAAGCGTGACGGCGTGTGGTCAGAATTCAGCGATCCGGCCCCTGTGCATCGATGGAGCAAGGACGGGGAGCCGAATGTCATGGCCGACCTTGACAATGAGATGGTGAGCGTCGCTCTTACCAGTACCGGCGTTACTACTTCCGCACAGTCATGGACTACCCATGTGTCCATGTGGTACGGTACCGAGAAACTCACCCTTGAATCTTTGACAGTCAGCACGCCTGCCGGTTTCACGGCAAGCACAAGCAAGGCCACCGGAGCGGTGGCGATATCCGTCGCTGCCGGAAAGTCGGTTCCGGAACAGAATACGGTCACCATCACACTGGCTGCAATGAAGAACGGGCAGCTCTATACCCGCGAACTGACTTTCAAGATAACCGGTGTCCGTGGTGGTGCGGATGGTTCCGATGCGGTGATTTATAGCCTTGTCACTTCGGCCACGATGGTCAGCAAGAACAAGAACGGCGGTTACAGTGTGGCTTCGGTTTCCTGCCGGCGTATGAAGACAGTCGGTGCGGTCACTACGGCCACTACGGACGGGGAGTTGAAGTACAGCCGTGACGGTGCGGCCGAGGTTCCCATCGGTGACGGTGTCGGTGTGGCTTCCGGTAATTTTACCAGTAGCTTGAAGTTCGTGTTCTACGTGAACGGTCAGGCGGTTGATGTTGAGACTGTTCCGATGGTTGTGGACGGCAGTGACGGAAAGGACGGTGAGAGCATCACCGCCGCAGGTCATTGGGAGTCGGCGAATACCCCGTATGCGAAGAACAGTACGGTGACTTTCGCCGGAGGTTCCTATCTTTCTAAAGTGGAGACCTCCAATCCTCCCATCAAGATCGCAAGGTTCAGAAACGGCAGTTACCGAAGGAAAAAGGACGGCGGATACATTCTCGCCGGCAAATCATCGGACCGGACGGTACATGCGGACTGGCAGGAGATGGTCGCACCCGTCGGACCGTCGGCATCCTACTGGCTGGACAGTCCTGTCAGTGTGATCAACTTCACGCCGACGGGCACGCCGTCCCCATCTGCATTTTTAGTTACCTGCAAGCAGAATGTGGCAGGCAATGTGAGCACGTGTGGCACGCTTTATCTGGCAGCCCGCAAATACAACGGAAGCTGGTTGGCGCATGTGGGTGCGACCCTGAACAGCCAGATATCCGTTCCTGCGACGGCCGGATACACCCAGTTCGCCGTCCGGGCTTATAAATCCGCGTCGGACGCAAACGCATGGAATAATAATTTTGTCGCTGAAAAAGGGGTGGGTGTTGCAAATGATGGTTCCATAGGAGCGACAGGAGCAACAGGGGCGTTTCCCCGTGACAGAGGCGTATGGGCTTCCGGACAGACTTACGTCTGGAATGCGGATTACCGGGATAAGGTCATATATCTGATAGGGGGAGTTTATTATAATTTCCTTGTAAAAAATTACGGCGCTTCCGTTACTGCCGCCCCCACATCAGCCAACGGGGATTCGAACTGGGAAGCCATGCAGAAGTTTGTGAATATCGCTACTGATACCCTTTTCGCCGATGGTGCGAATGTGGCCGGATTCATGTATAAAAATGGCATGATGAAGAGTCAGAATGAAAATATGGAGATATCCGGCAAGAAGAATGATGCGTATATAAAATTGGGTGGTGGTAAAACACTCCTTAAAGAAGACGGATCGGGGAAATTGGCTGATGGGGGCATATCGTGGGATTCGGATAGTAATGTCAAAGTGTCGGGTATTATCACCGCAGATCTTCTCTATTCACCGGGAAGCGATATGGATAATCTGGCTGATTCAGAAGGTAACATGACCGTGAACCCATCCACTCAGGGATCTACATTCTTTTCCGCTGATGGTCTTGGCGGAACCATAACCCTTCCTCCCGCATCATCATGGAACGGATTGAGATTAGAGTTTGTAGTAGACATGACATCAAGGGTGGCTAAGAACCCCGACAAGTACAAGGCTACAAACTATTTCTGCGGATTGGTGGGAGCATATAACAATAAGACAGAAATTCAGATGGCAAGGCCTTATGTTTTGGAGATGAAGGCCTTTAACAACCATTGGTATATAACACGTATGGATTTAATTGAGTAAAAGATATGCTTATGAAAGAATTATGGCAATTAATCAAGATGCTGTTCTCAAGCAAGCCGGGTGATTTTGATACTCCTGAGCTGCTTGCCATGAAGCATTATCCTTTCAAGGGATACCGTTTCATGATGTGGTGCGGACGGATGATCTACCGTATTGAGAACAAAGAGAACATAGAGAAGTACATGCAGACCTATGCGGGTAAGGAGAGTATGACTCACGAAACCATACACTTGCGTCAGGCACAGGCTGTCGGCTCATGGGTAAAATACTACTGGCGGTATTTTGTTGAGTGGATTAAGGGAAACCCTATCTGCCATCCTGCGAGTTCGGCGTATTATACCATCTCATACGAAATGGAGGCGTATGCCAACGAAGACAATCCGGATTACCCCGTTAACTATGACAGGAACAATCTTTCCCGGTATAAAATAAAAGGCGGCAGAAAGAAGATGTACAAGTCGGTTGGCGGCACTTCAAAAGTGTGGAAAAATTATATTAGAACTTTATAAAAATTGATATTATGAGTGATTTGAATTTAGACAATATTGTTGGTTTTAAGGCTGTTGATAAAGACGGCAACGAACAGAATGTAACAGTGGATGAGATGGTGGACATGGTTTCCACAAGAATGGTTATGGCTTTGTCAGAAACTTCAACATTTGCTGCCGCTGCTGCAACAGGAAATGACGTGTATGAAAATGAACTTCCGACTGTGACAGATGCCGCAAATGTAAGGGTTTTACAAAGTAGCGGAGATGCCGCACAAATGACGATGCAGTCACTTGCATCAAAACTGGGGGGACTCTTGGGAAATCCGAAGGGAACAAAATCGTTTTCTTCATGGAGTAAATTTACGGATTTTGTAAATGAAATGCCTATAAAAACAATTCAACCTTTCGTTTCCAATTTCAATGCTTTTGCTGGAGAAGGATTCTACGGTAATGTCGTTCAAGGATTGGTTATAAAACAATTAGAAGATGCTGTTTTCATCTTCGGAATAGCAATAGACGGAACATTAATATTTAGAAAAAGGAATTATCCAGACGTTTCAACTTGGGAAGATCCTAAGATAATAATTCACAGTAATAATTGACATAAAATCTATTCGAAACGAGAGCTGGGGGGACTGATTGGTACGGCTACGGCTAGCAAAAACGGATTGGTACCTTATTATGCTGGAGGGGTTTTGTCATTTCAATATGGTGTCAAGGTTAGTTTGGGAAGTATATATAGACCATTTACTTGTACAATATCAACTTACGAGAGTGCAGCTAATACATTTATTATTGCTCATATAAACATAACAGGTGGCAGTTCTGCAAAAGCTTTATCTCGTGTAGGTACTGTTAAGATTAAATATAGTCAATCAACTAAAAATATTTATATTTATAACACAACTGGGGATCCGATAGCATTGCAGAGGCTACTTAACAGTGTTGGTAGAGAAGTGACAGAATTTGCCCAAATTTCTTCAGAGCCGACCGAATCTGATTTAGTAGATATACCAATCAACGCATTATGATTTACTTACTGGTTTAAATGGAGAAAATTTAACGGAACGGAGCTTTAAACTCCCTTCTGGGGGAACTGTTCACTGGTTTGAAGCTATGGAGATTACCAGAAGCTGATAATGGCTCATCATTCGGGGATGCAAATGAACTTATATCAGGAGGGATATATCGGAATTATCCTAGCGACATTAACATGCCATCTATTAATAGTAATAATAATGGAATCTTAATAGTATTACCTGTTAATAACATCATGGTTTTACAAGTTTGTTATTATAACATAGGAAAATTATATATTAGACTAAAATGGGGAACAAATTGGTCTTCTTGGATGATGGTTTCTTTGACATAAAATTTACCTATTTTTACTTCTGGGGGGACTGATAGGGATTGCCTCATGCATTAAGGATAAAGGAATGAAGGTAGTGGATGCTAATGAAACCCCAATGAATGAATTTATTTTTGCATATATTGGTTCTACCAATTTACCTACAGATTCTTCACCGGGAGGTCTATTGACATTGGGATTTATGGACGGATCGAGTAGTTGTAAACTTCAGTTTTTTTTCCGACACGATAATGTATTTAAACGTATACAATGGTATAACAATTGGCAAAATTGGACTAAAATCTTAACAGAATAAAGTCCATGATACCGAGCTGGGGGGACTGTTGCCATTCACAACATTTTTAAGGCCCTACAAATCTTATGATAATATGGAACCAGCACCAATATCATGGATTACTGAGAGAGGAATTTTTTTGTTGTTAGTTCATGGATATGAAAATCCAGAGGATGCATACAGCATTAAGATAGTGATATCAAAAACTCCCGGCAACTATTCCCCAAAAATTATTCCACTTGGTGAAGTTGGGATGACTATATCAGTAGGATGGAGTAATACATTACAATTCTCAGAATCGCCAGCACAGAACGTATCAATAAGGTCGTATAAATTAATATAAATCAAAACAGTATTGTCTATATACAATTGACCTGGGGGAACTGATAGGGATAGATGATCTAAAAAGAGATGCAACTATAGCTAGAAATTCAGTTGGACTTAATGATTCGTATTATTATAATATCATCCCATCTAATGTTGGAAGATGTAGTTATCTTGTAGAAATATTGGAAGACAGGAGTCAACCTAAAATTTATATTGTATCTAAATATAGCAGTAGCTACAAAAATGATTATAACGTTAAAGGTGTTATAGTAGGGAGTTCTATGTTGTCTGTTAAATTTTTCTATAGTGGCAATGGAGATATTATCCTTTCTATTGTTGCTTCTGTTAGGTCTTCTTTAGTTTCTGTTAAATTACTATGTGGAAATTCTATGTCTTCTATAACTAAAATCGAACCCCCATCTGGACTAACAGAAATACCTATTTCTTAACAAAAAAATAGGTATTTCATGCTTCTGGGGGAACTGATGTTAAATGAGAACTATTTTTTGATAAATCACATGCTAGGAGAAGGGGCTTTATACAAACTAAATTATCCTATAAATATAAACGTTACTTTTGATATTATTGGAGAAGGGAATAGCGAGAACGCAGACATCTTTTCTTTTGTATCACATCACATTGAAGGACTGTCCGTTGTAAAGAATATTGGTCCTAATTTGCTGAAAATATACAAGGATGGAGATTATAACTACTATGTATATATGCCTGTATACTCACGAGCTTTGATATATTTTACAAATCGTATTTCTATGGATAATGCCATTTCAGCAACTAAAGTAGATATAGATATTAGTACGCTCACACAGGTAGGAATTTAAACAAGAATTTCTGCCTGTTGGCGATCTGGGGGGACTGTTCACTAATTTGAAGCTGTTTCCGTTCATGGATAAAGGAGCAGCTTCTTCATTCGATATATGGGAAATGGGATCTTATCAAATAGGTAATTCTACTGATGATTCCGAAAACCCTGACTCTTCCAATGTCAATGGTGTCCTTGTTGTTTTCACATCTGGATTATATGCCGGACAATTATTCTTGCCTCATAAAAATGGAGTGATCTACTATAGAGCCAAATGGAGTGATTTGAAATATAAGTGGATGTCTATTAATGGTGATGTTTTAAGTATATGATTAATACACAAAATAGACACAAATTTACTTCTGGGGGAACTGATTGGTACTGTGACTCTTCAAAAGAATGGATTGGTAAGGAAAAATATGGCACCTACTTTTTGGGAAATCAATACGGAATCTTACATAAAAATTAGTATGGAAACTGTGTATACATCAGCGTCTTTTATTATTTCCTGCTTTTCCGGAGGAACTAATCTTTTAGATATTATAAACGTTGGAGCAGCATCAGCGGCCACCCCTACCTGTATGAGAGTGACAGGGGATATAGGTAATTCCATATACTATATGGACAGCAGTGGAAATCTCTTTATAAAACCATATCTAAAAGAAAATTCATGGATAAATATTATTCCTTTGAATTCGCAACGCGCTATGACTAATGTTGAACTTATAATTGGGGCTTTAAATACGGAAGGATTAAAAACATTTGTTTATAAATAAGCGTACAAAACAACTCTAATTTCATGCTTCTGGGGGGACTTCTAGAGGTTTCTTCAGTTGGAACAATTGATTTAAAGCCTGATGTTGATGTAAACATGAAGTTGCAAGAAGGCATATATGCGTTTTATGATAATTATGCAATCTCCGGCTTTATCCTAACAGTTAAAAATCAACCAGCTTATCTATGGAGTTTAGTTCAAATGGTGTAACTTTTCATTCTAATACTAGCCGAAAACTTCATTATAGGCTATTAGCGTATTATAAGTGATTTGTCGTATCGGGTGGAACCGGCTTGTACCGGACCACCCGTTTTTTATACCCAAGAATCCCCCCAGGTCGAAAGATCAGGATTAATATTGTCGAATTTGATTATTTTGGAGAAATAGCTAAATTTAAAATAAAAATATGCTAGAGAAGATACGATACAGGTTGGTCTTTAACCGCCAAAAGAAACTGAATAAGCAAGGCACGGCCCTTGTACAGGTTGAAGCTTATTTAAACCAAAGGAAAATCTACCTGAAGACAAACGTGTACCTCAAACCGGAGTGCTGGAGCCGTGAAGGGGCACAAGTCATTAACCATCCCCAGTCAAATGAGTTGAACGCAATGCTCTATGAATAC
>OGRP01000493.1_pt1 | contig 39527 bp, 32 predicted proteins | sample 1553531 | NCBI WGS metagenome assembly OGRP01 (sample SAMEA2580045, study PRJEB22360) | human gut metagenome | biome: human gut; feature: human-associated habitat; material: faeces | place: Denmark | collected 2008/2010 | reverse complement strand
AAGTGGGGGAAAAGCCTGAGATGATATCAGGGGCTTACCTATCACTATAAAACTCGGATTTTGTCTACCTTCTGAATCAGGCATCCGGTGACCGGCAGATTCTCTCGAAGGCGCTGAACATCTCGCCCAGCCAGCAGAACTACATCACCAATTCCAACGCCGGTGAGGGGCTGATCTTCTATGGCTCAACCATCGTGCCATTCAAGGACGATTTCCCCAAGAACACGCAGCTCTACCGCATCATGACCACCAAGCCCGAAGAAACCGTACAGAATTAAGGAGAATTTTGAATATGAATAAGAACTTCAATCTTGAGAACGCCAAGAGCATCATCGCAGAAGCCAGCGGTGTCCCCGTAAACACCACGTTTGGCAGCATCACCAAGCCGATTGACCTTCTGCTTGAGGTCATCGACATGAGCGCCGATCTCATTGCCCTCATCCACGAGGAAACCGAACTGAAAAAGCACCATCGCGCCTACCTCCACGTTCATGAGGAACTGGAGGACTGCGCCGACCAGATGGCAGAGCGTATGCAGGAGATTTTCGATGAGACCACTGACTGTGTGTTCAAGCTGATGAAGGATGTCCACGAGACGTTCCGAGTCCGCAAGCAGGAAGCGGCTGAGGACGATGCCGATACCGTCACCATCGCCAAGGAAGACTACGAAACCATGATCGACGATCTGCTCACGATGTCCGAAATCATTCAGTGCGTCGCAGATATGCGCACGCAGGATGTGAAGGCAATCCGCGAGTTCGGCAAGTTCGTCCCCGCCTTTGCCGCCTTTGAGAAGAACCGCCTGAGCCTCTATCGTGAGGCGGCGAAGGAAGCCGAGGAAATCTTCGACCGTTGGGCAGACGAGATTGACGATCTCGATGAGGACTACGAGCCGGACGAGTTCTTCTCTGACTGAGCCGTCCGGCTCTCAAAGGAAGGAGCTGATACCCATAGAGCTTGACATCATTCATACCGGCGATTGCCTTGAAATCCTGAAAACTCTGCCCGATGACAGCGTTCATTGCTGTGTGACATCCCCGCCGTACTACGCGCTCCGCGATTACGGCATGGAAGCTCAGATCGGCAGAGAGACAACGCCGAAGGAATATATCTCGCGCCTGACGGAAGTGTTTACCGAAGTCAGGCGCGTTTTGCGTCCGGATGGAACGCTCTGGCTGAACATTTCGGACACCTACGCCGGAAAGGGCAATCAGGGTGATTTTATTGATCCGAAGAACCCCAACGGCAGAAACGGTCAGGCTGTGGCTCTCAACAACAAGGTTGAGGGCTGCAAGCCAAAGGACATGATCGGCATTCCGTGGATGCTTGCTTTTGCCCTCCGCGATACCGGCTGGTATCTGCGCAACGACATCATCTGGATGAAGGATAACCCCATGCCGGAGAGCGTGAAAGACCGCCTATCGCGCTGCTACGAACACGTCTTCCTGTTCTCCAAGTCGAAGAAGTATTTCTTTGACTACAAGGCGATCTCCGAGCCGATTGCCCCCGCAACGGCAGAACGCCTCAAGCGCGGCATGAAGGGCGGCAACAAATACGGCAAACCCGTTCCCGGTCAGCCCCAGCCGCAGTCCATCAACCGCCCCCGTGAGCATGGCGAGATCAAGGATTGTGACATCAATCCGCTCCGCAACAAGCGCGATGTCTGGAAGATCAACACCGTCCCCTTCAAGGGCGGTCACTATGCCGCCTACCCTCCGAAGCTGGTTGAAACCTGTCTTCTCGCCGGTTGTCCAGAAGGCGGCATTGTGCTTGACCCGTTCATGGGAAGCGGCACAACCGGCATGGTTGCCGCGCAGATGGGGCGTCATTTTGTGGGCATAGAGCTGAACCCTGAATACACCGAGCTTGCCTACAAGCGGATTGGAGGTGAAATCTGATGTCCAAGGAACCGGAACTCAAAGCCCGCGACAAGGTTGTTCTGCGGATGAAGCGGGAGGGCGCGGTTGAGGAAAACCTGACGGCTGGCACCGAGCAGCGCGTGTCCAAACGTCTGGAAGATGCAGAGCTGGTGAAGCCCGCTGAGACAGCCGAGCCTTCCGAGGCACTTTCACCGGAGGAACAGAAAAAGGTGCAGATGCGCCGTCAGCAGCGTCAGTTTCAGTCGGAACACGCTGAGGATAATAACACTCAGCCACCCTCGGAAACGTCCGTCACAGAAGAGAAAAGGGCAGAAAATCCACCCCAGAATGCACCCGAACCGCTGCCCGCATCAGAGACTCCGTTCAAGCCTCCTGCTTTGGAGCAGCACGGCGTTTCTTCTCACACCGGCACGGTGATTGCCGAAACGGTTGTCACGCACAAGCTGCGCAAGACCTCTGCGGTTGAAGCCGTTGACGCGGATGCTGTTCTCTCCCAAGCGGCAGAAACCGCCTCTGCAAAGCCGGTCTCGGACGATGCCGTCCCGCCCACGAAGAGGATGCAGAAGCTCGAAAGGAAGTCTGAGAAGGCACATGAGCGTCTGGATGCTGCCCGTGAAAAGCTGCCCACGCACAAGGTTCTCAAGAAAGAGCGTGTCTTCGATGAAGAGACCGGAAAGGGCAAAACCCGCCTTCATTTTGAGGATGAGTTGAAAAAGCCCAAGAGCAAAGGCAAGCTGCAATTTGAGGCAGATAAAACCGTCCGCAAGGTCGGTGACACCCTTGCTTCCGGCATTCACGGCAAAATCCATGAGGTCGAGCAGGAAAACTCGGCGGTTGAGGCGGCGCATAAAACAGAGATTGCCGCTGAGACCGCTGCGAGGCATTTCCGTCATCATCGGGAAAGCAGCGTCAACAAGCCTTATGAGAAGGTTTCCAAGCTGGAACACAAGGCGGATGTAGCTGACGCCAAGCTCCAATATGAGAGAAATCAGCAGGAGCATCCTGAGATGAAGAAGCAGAACATGAACAAGCACTACCAGAAGCAGAACATCAAGAAGGAATATGCCGCTGCACGGAATGCCGGTTCTCAGACTGCCGGGACTGCCACGAAGAATACCGGCAAGAAGCTCGGCGAAAAGGTGTCCGACAAGCTCAAGGAGTTCTTTGAGAATAACAAGAAGGTCTTCATCTGGATCGGCGTCGGAGTTGCCCTTCTCGTTTTGCTCGGTGCCGGTATCAGCTCGTGTTCGATGCTCACCTCTACCGGCTCGTCGGTTATCGCTTCCTCTTATCTCAGCGAGGATGACGCGATGCTGGGCGCGGAGGCGCAGTATTGCCGGATGGAGCAAGAGCTGCAACGCTATCTCGACACCTACGAAAGCACTCACAACTATGATGAATACCACTTCGATCTGGATGATATTGAGCATGACCCCTATGTGCTGATCTCCATTCTCTCGGCTCTCCATGAGGGCGAGTTCAAGCTGGATGAGGTGCAGGGTACGCTCCAAATGCTGTTTGAAAAGCAGTACATCCTCATCGAAGAGGTTATCGTCGAAACCAGATACCGCACGGAGACCGACACATGGACGGACGCAGACGGCAACACGCACACGGAAACCTATCGCGTCCCGTATGACTACTACATCTGCAACGTGAAGCTCGAAAACTTCAATCTCTCCCATGTCCCGGTCTACATCATGTCTCAGGAACAGCTTTCCATGTACGCAACGTATATGTCGGTGCTGGGCAACCGCGAGGATCTGTTCGGTGACTCTCCCTATGTGGACAAGTACATCACCAATCCTCCCGCCGACTACGATGTCAACCCGGAATACCTGAACGACGAGAAGTTTGCAACGCTAATTACCGAGGCGGAAAAGTATCTCGGCTATCCGTATGTGTGGGGCGGCTCCAATCCCGACACATCCTTTGACTGCTCCGGCTTTGTCAGCTATGTTCTCACGAACAGCGGTCTTGTGAATACCGGACGGCTGGGCGCACAAGGGCTTTACAACGTCTGTACGCCGGTTTCAAAGGCGAATGCACAGCCCGGTGATCTCATCTTCTTCGTCGGGACGTATGACACTCCCGGTGTGTCCCACGTCGGCATCTACGTTGGTGATGGCGTCATGATCCACTGCGGCGACCCCATTCAGTACACATCCATCAATTCTTCCTACTGGCAGCAGCATTTCTACGCCTTCGGAAGACCCGCCTATTAAAAGAAAGGAGTTTTGCATGAATCCCAAGTATCAGAAAGTCCTCTCCGACATTGAGAAGGCTGAAAAGAAGAAGTCCGAAATCGAAGGACAGCTCAAGGAGCTGTACGACAAGAAGACAGAGCTGGAAAACCTTGAAATCATCAATACCGTGCGCTCTATGGTGATGGACAAGGATCAGATCATGGCGTTCCTGTCTTCCATGAAGGGCGGTACCAATCCCGCCGGAAATACGGAGGTAATCGACAATGCGTAAGAAGTTTCGTTTTCTGACCGTCCTTGCGGTCTGCGTTATGGTTCTGTCCTGCTTCTCGGTGACGGCGTTTGCCTATGCCGATGACACCGATCAGAACCTTCCGGTCACAGAGGCAACCCAGCCTGAACAGCAGCCCGCAGTCACTCCCGCGCCGGAAAAGCCGAAGGGTGAGCCGATTGACGATGAGGGCAACGCCTACACCCGCGATTTGCTCTATGACAGGGCAACCAACAAGCAGTTCATCACAGTCCAGACGAAGAACGGAAACACCTTTTTCATTGTCATCGACTACGATGCGCCGATCAACGAAGATGAGGAACAGTATCAGACGTACTTTCTCAACATGGTCGATGAGAGCGATCTGCTTGCGCTGCTGGACGAAGATACTGCGGCTGCTCTGACTACCTGTAACTGCAAGGAGAAATGCGCTGTCGGTCAGGTCAACACAGACTGCCCGGTCTGCAAGACCAACATGAGCGAATGCACCGGCACAGCCCCCGTTACACCTGAGCCGGATAAGGATGCAGAAACCGATGCTCCCGCCCCTAAACCCGAAAAGAAATCCAACATCGGCATGATCCTCGTCATCTTCGTTCTTGCCGGTGCTGCAGGTGCAGCCTATTACTACATCAAGTTCATCAAGGGCAGAAAGTCCAAGGATGAAGATATGGACTTCTTTGATGATGAAGGCTACGAGGAAGAGCCGTACATCAACGAGGATGAAGAGCCGCAGATTGCGGTAGACGAGGAAACGGACGGTGATGAGGATTGATCTTAGTCATTGCCGAAAAGCCCAGCGTTGCCCAGTCCATTGCAAAGGTGCTGGGCGCAACATCCCGAAAGGACGGCTACATGGAGGGCGGCAACTACATCGTTTCGTGGTGCTTCGGTCATCTGGTGGAGCTGGCAGACGCCAGCTCCTACGATGAGCGGTATGCTAAGTGGCGGTATGATGATCTGCCCATTGTCCCGGAAAGCTGGATGTTTGAGGTCACAAAGGACAAAGCCCAGCAGTTCAAGGTGCTGTCCTCTCTTATGAAGGACAAGCGCGTCACCGAGCTGGTCTGCGCAACCGATGCAGGGCGCGAGGGTGAGCTGATCTTTCGGCTGGTCTACAACAAAGCCGGATGCACCAAGCCCTTCAAGCGTCTGTGGATCAGCTCGTTGGAGGACTCCGCTATCAGTGAGGGCTTCCGGCATCTCCGGGACGGCAAGGAATATGACCGTCTCTATGATGCGGCACTCAGCCGCTCGAAGGCAGACTGGATTGTCGGCATTAACGGCACCCGCCTGTTCACTACGCTTTATCACAAGAAGCTGGTGGTCGGGCGCGTCCAGACGCCGACCCTTGCAATGCTGGTGGAGCGTGACGGGAAAATCTCCACGTTCCAAAAGGAGAAGTATTTCAATGTCCACGTCGGCAAGGGCGATCTGACCGCCGATCTGGAAAAGGTCAAAACCGAAGAGGAAGCAAAAAGAATTGCGGCGGCTTGCGAGAAAAAGCAAGCCGTCGTTTCTTCTCTCAAGCGGGAGACGAAAACCGTCAATCCTCCGAAGCTCTATGATCTGACCACCTTGCAGCGCGAGGCGAACCGCTACTACGGCTTCACCGCCCAGCAGACGCTCGATCTCGTACAAACACTCTACGAAAAGAAGCTCCTGACCTATCCGCGCACGGACAGCCAGTTCATCACGGATGATATGGAGGACACCGCCCGTCAGGTCATTTCCATCGTCTGCCGCCAGCTTCCGCTTTTCTCCGACATTTCGATTACTCCGGACATTGCCCGCGTAACCGACAACAGCAAGGTCACAGATCACCACGCTATTCTCCCGACCGTCCAGCTCGAAAAGCAGGATGTTTCGGCGCTCCCTCAGTCGGAGCAGAAAATCCTCAATCTTGTTGGGATGCGCCTTCTGTGTGCGACCGGCGAGAAGCACACCTACGCAGAAACGCAGATCACACTCTCCTGCGAGGGCTACGAGTTCAAAACCAAGGGCAAGACCGTCGTTCAAAACGGATGGAAAGCCATCGAAGAGCTGTTCAAGGCTTCCCTCAAGACGAAGGAAAAGGACGATCCCATGAAGTCCCTGCCCGAAGTCCATGAGGGCGATGTTCTGGATGGTGTGTCCGCCAGCGTCACCGAACACTTCACAACGCCCCCGAAGCAGTACACGGAAGACACGCTCCTGTCTGCGATGGAGACTGCCGGAAACGATCAGTTTGACGATGACACCGAGAAGAAAGGTCTCGGCACTCCCGCAACCCGCGCCGGTATCATTGAAAAGCTGGTAAAGTCCGGCTTTGCAGAGCGCAAAGGCAAATCCCTTATTCCCACAAAGGACGGCTGCAACCTCGTCTGTGTTCTGCCGGAACAGATCACGTCTCCCACAATGACTGCGGAATGGGAAAACACGCTCATGGAGATTGAGCGCGGCAATGCGGATGCGGACGCCTTCCTCAGCGGCATTGTCCAGATGACCGGGGATCTCGTGAAAGCCTACCCGTTTCTCTCCGACGCCGAAGCCCAGCGTTTCGGCACGGGCAAGGAGGAAATCGGCAAATGCCCCCGCTGCGGCTCTCCGGTCTATGTGGGCAAGGGCAACTTCTATTGTTCCAGTAAGGAATGCAACTTCTGCCTGTGGGAAGACAACAAGTTCTTCTCTTCCAAGAAAAAGAAGCTGACAAAGAAGATTGCAAAAGAGCTGCTGGACAAGGGCTGGTGCAGAATGACCGGACTTTATACGCCCAAAAAACCGCAGCTCTACGATGCTGTCATCCGGCTGGATGATACCGGCGGCAAGTATGTCAGCTTCAAGATGGAGTTCGACCGATGACCCGCCCAAAGTATGTTGCTTCATGCAGCGGAGGCAAAGACAGCGTAGCGACGCTCCTGCTGGCTGCACAGCACAATGAGCCGCTTGACGAGGCGGTTTTCAGTGAGGTCATGTTCGACAAAGACACAAGCGGCGAAGTCCCGGAACACCGGGACTTCATCTATGACCGGCTCAAGCCCTTCTGTGAAAAGGAGCTGGGCATCAAGTTCACCATTCTCCATGCAGACAAGACCTACGATGATGTGTTCCATCATGTCATCACCCGCGGATCGCACAAGGGCGAGGTTCGCGGCTTCGCATGGGCTGGTATGTGTGCAGTCAATCGAGACTGCAAAATCCCGCCCGTCCGCAAGTACAATGCCGCACTCTCGCCGGACACCGTGAGCTATGTCGGCATCGCGGAGGATGAGCCAAAACGCCTTGCTCGTCTGGATGGAGTAACGAAGGTCAGTCTGCTTGCCAAATACGGCATGACCGAGGCAGACGCCTACAAGCTCTGTCAGGAACACGGGCTGCTTTCCCCAATCTACGCTCACTGCCGAAGAAACGGCTGCTGGTTCTGTCCCAACGCAAGCGACGAAGAGCTGTTGCACATGATTACAAAACACCCGGAGCTGTTTGACCGGCTGATTGAATGGGAGAAGGAGGATAACATCTTTCATCGTCGGCTGACACGCAGAGAAACCCCGTCTGAGGTAAAGGCTCGTTTACTGAGCAAATCCCAGACGGGGTTTTCTTCGCCCAAAAGCAAATAAGAAATGGAGGTTTGAGATGGCTGAAAACAAAAATGCACAGCAAGTCCGCGAAATCACGGACAAGCTGGAACAGGGCATCAAGGAGCTGTTTGAATCCGAGCGGTTCAAGGAATATCTCCGCACGATGTCCAAGTTCTACAACTATTCCTTCAACAACACGCTGCTCATTGCGATGCAGAAGCCGGAGGCAACCTATGTTGCCGGTTATACCTCGTGGCAGCGCAACTTTGACCGTCAGGTCATGAAGGGCGAAAAGGGCATCAAGATTCTTGCACCCGCGCCGTATAAGGCGCAGGAAGAGCGTGAGAAGCTTGATCCTCTGACGCAGAAGCCGGTGATCGGCGCAGATGGGAAGGCTGTCACGGAAACGGTTGAGGTCGTGCGTCCTGCCTTCAAGGTGGTAAGTGTCTTTGATGTTTCCCAGACGGACGGCAAGGAGCTTCCGGACATTATCGTCGATGAGCTGAAAGGCACCGTCGAAAACTACGAGGCGTTCTTCGACGCACTCAGGCAGGAATCTCCCGTCCCTATTTCCTTTGAGGACATTCCGGGCGGTGCAAAGGGATTCTTCTCGCCGGTTGAAAGCCGCATTGCCATTCAGGAGGGCATGAGCGAAATCCAGACGGTCAAAACCGCCATTCACGAGATCGCCCACGCAAAGCTCCACGCCGTCAAGCCGGATGAGAAAGCCGCGCCAGAAGATAAGAAGGATCGGCACACCAAGGAGGTTGAGGCGGAAAGCGTTGCATACACGGTCTGCCAGCGGTACGGCATTGAAACCTCGGACTACTCCTTTGGCTACATCGCCGGTTGGTCATCCGGCAAGGAAACCAAGGAGCTGAAAAGCTCTCTGGACACCATCCGCAAGACGGCGGCTGAGATGATCGAGGGCATTGACGCCAAGCTCAAGGTGCTGCTGGCAGAGAAAGCACAGTCCGCAGAGATGGAAGTCGAAGCTCCCGTAAAGGAAGCTGTTCCGGAGGAAAAGCCGGAAGCACCCATTTACCACGAGACGGCGAATTACGCCTATGAAGCCGGTGAGCTGGAGTCATATCGTGCTTCTCTCTCTGCAAACGTGGAATGCCGCCGTGCGATTGAGGCGGCGATCAGCTCCAACTACGGAGATAACCGGCTGGATGCGGATGCCGCCGTGAAAAGCGTCCTTGAGCAGTTTTCTCCGGAGCGCGTCCGGTATATCCTCGCAAACACCATTCAGCAGAAAGACTTTGACGGGCGCATTCCCCATCCCCTCAAGGAATGGGCGAAGACCGTTGAGGTCTGCCCGGAGAATGCCTCCCGCTTCCTTGTGGACAAACCCAATCCCGGACTGACGGCACTTTTCGTGGATGCGTTCCGACAGCAGACCGAACCTAAGAAGGAAGTCACTTCTGAGAAAGCAGAGGAAAGAGACCCGGAGGTCGTTGCATGGGAGAACGATGAAATTGCCTCTATTGAGGTAAAAACCGTGGAGGTCAAGTCTCCCTTTGCTCCCTTGCCGGAAGAAGCGGCAAAAGCACCGAAAGCACACCGTCTGACTGCCGAAGAGAAGGAGATCAAAGCCGCCGTCATGGACACGCTCAAGGGGCAGATCGCCTATAACAACGACGGTATGCGGGCGTCCTATCGCGCCTCTAACCACTCCTTCAATCTGCTGGCGCGGAACGGCGTCAGGATCGAGGGCAACACGGTCATGCAGAATGGTGAGCCGCTGTTCAAAATCCATCGCCGTCATGCAGCGCGGAAAACACAGGGCTGCTACCGTGAGCTGATGCCGACGCTGGAATACGTCAAGCAAGAGCAGAAACAGGAAAAGCCCTCCATCCGTGATCAGCTCAAAGCCGCCGCAAAACAGCAGCCGGAGAAGAAGCCTCCGGTCAAATCCAAAACGCACGACATGGAGTTGTGAGAAAGGAGACGCATGAAGAAATACACAGACGTTGACATCGTTGCGGAGCTGCAGAAGCTCGTGGACGGTCATGTGGACAGCTACAAGGAAGACTTCGACATCGACAAGCGCATCATCCGCCGCGCTGCCGAAAGCCAGAATCCCGAAGACAGGACGCTGATGTGGTTCTGCCGCCCACACGGAACGCACTGCCTCAATGAAAATCAGGTCTTCATTCAGGGAACGCGGGATCACAACACCTTCCGTTTTTACGCCGAACAGACCTACGACGAGTGCGTTGCCCGCGTCATTGTCCCGAAAACCGTCAAGCGCGGCAAGGTCTTCGGAGATGTCTTTGAGTTCAACTACCGGGAACAGGCTGCAAATGTGGCACAGAACTCGGTTGCGCCGGATCATGACCGGCTGACCTTCGCAGACGGCTATGTGCTGGATGCACCCTGCCGCAGCAGCTTCGATGCAGCAATGGCTCTGGTCGGTGAGCATGGCGGCGTACAAACCCACCAGACGCTCCCCAAAGACGCGGATGCTCTGGCAGAAGTGCTGTCTCAGCAGAAAAGCCGCCGTGACAGACTGCCGGAGGCTGACAAAACAGAGGTGCTTGCACCTCTGCCCGTTGCAGAACTTCGGAAGTATGAGGCAGTCAAAAAGGCGCATCCCGACGCGCTGGTCTGCTTTGCCCAGAACGGCTATTTTGAGCTGTACGGCAAGGACGCGGAAAAAGCCGCGCCCTTGCTCGGCACAAAGCTCCTTGAGAAGAAGGTACGCGGCAAGCCCTCCATGCCGGTGACCGGCTTCCGTGAAACCGCATGGGTAGCCGGTTCTCACAATCTCTGGAAGTCCGGCGCAGATGTCTTTCTCAGCAAGGACGGCGAGACCTTCAAGGAACTCAAAGCCGCAGATTACATTCCTGTCGGCGCGACGCTGAATGTGGATGGCATCAAGTGCAGAATCGAAGCGGTTGATTTTGCCGCTGATGAAGTCCGGCTGACGAATATCGAGGACAAGAACCGCCCCATCCGCTTTTCTGAGAGCATCCAGTATGTCCGCGCCTATGTGGAGGATGCCGGGACTGCCATCTACGACACCATCCCGAAGAAGCCCGCTGCCCGTGAATCCATCCGTGACAAACTGAAATCCGCACAGAAGGCACAGCCGCCCCACACACCGAAGCCGCAGAAAAACAAAGGAAAGGATATGGTACTCTGATATGAAAAACTTTACCGTGGAAGAACTCAACCTCATGTGCTGCTTCAATACGTCCAGCCGGAAGCGGCTGATTGACGATATGAAGAGCGTCACCCTGAACGACATGGACGGTGAGATCGCGGAGCTGATGTATAAGACCGTCCGGAAGCTCGAAGCCATGACCGATGCTGAGTTTGAGGAACTGTATATCATGCCGGACGGCATGATGGATGACTGAAAGGAGGATGCCTATGCCCGTATTAGACGGTGATTTTGAAGCCTTCGTCACGAACCTTGGCAAGTACAACGAGGGTATGCTGATCGGTGAGTGGGTGAAGCTGCCCACCACCGAGGAAGAGATGCAGAAAGTCTTTGAGCGCATCGGGATCGGCAAGCAGGATGAGTTCGGTCAGCCCTACGAAGAGTGGTTTATCACCGACTACGAATGTCCGATCTACGGCGTCCAGAAGATGCTTGGTGAATACGAGAGCCTTGATAAGCTCAACTACCTTGCCGCTTTGATTGACGAGCTTTCCCTGAGCGATCAGGAAAAGCTCGCTGCCATTATGGAGGCTGGCTGCGATGAGGTCAGCGACATCGACGATCTCATCAACCTGACGTTCAATCTGGACTGCTACGACATCATGCCCGGCATCAACGACGAATCCGATCTCGGCTATTATTACGCCCACGAAGCCGGTATCTACTCCGAAAAGGATCTTGGTCCTCTGGCAAATTACATCGACTATGAACGCTATGGGCGTGACATTGCGATGGATGAGCAGGGACGCTTCACCGACGAGGGCTATGTCCGTGTCGCAAGCGAGAGGTGGGACAGGCAGTTTAACGGGGAGCTTGATGATATTCCCGATGAATACCGGATTACCGGCTCAGGGGAAGCCGCCGAGCGTGACAGCACCATCGCCGTTCTCGTCGTTGAGCCGGGAAAGGCGCCTTATGTGAAGGAGATTGACTCCGGTCTGGAGTCCTTGCAGCATGAGGTCGGCGGCTGCATCGAGGCAATTTATCCCTACGAAGACCCGGTTGCCTTAGTCTGCAATGAGGAAGGTAAGCTGGAAGGTTTGCCCCTGAACCGCGCTCTGCGTGATGAGGACGGTGACATCTACGACGTTGTTGCCGGAACATTCATGGTAGTTGGCTTGACGGATGACAGCTTCGGCTCTCTGACCATAGAGCAGATGCAGAAGTTCTCTGACCACTTCAAGGTGCCGGAGCAGTTTGTTAAGTTGGGCGATAAGATTGTGGCAATCCCCATGATCTCGAAGGAGCAGCAGAAGCAGGAAAGCATCGAGCAGAAGGACTTTGAGATGAATGCCGACACCTCCGGTCTGACGGTTGCCGGTCATATCGGAACGTGGCACACCATTGACCAGCACGAAGTCAGCGGTCACAGCTTTTACCTGATGGAGCATGACGCCTACGGCGATGAGGCGGCTTGCATCATCGTCGATGAGCGCGGCAAGCTCGTCCTTGATGATGTCTACAACGGCTTCGACGATGACACGCTCCGCCTTCTCGACCTTGAGGTCAAGGAAGTGCCGGAAATGCCCGATCCCGCGCTCTCCGTTCAGAATATGAAGGACTACGGCTACGCATGGGCTGGCGTTCTTCCCGCCGGTCAGGAGGCGGCTGAGAAGGCTTTGGAGAAGGGGTGCGAGGTTTACCGCCTCTATTCCGATAACACCGAGGGCTTGTGCGTAGACGCTAAGGAGATTGCCGATCATGCGGCAAAGGGCGGAATGCTCGGTATCAGCAAGGAAAGCTGGATGGCAGCTCTTGAGAAGGAAAACTATCTCAAGGCAGCGGAGATGTCGATGGAGGATGACTACGGCATGATTGATGGGATCATCAACAACGGTCCGAAGGAGGACAAGACCGCAGAGGTCAAAGCCCCCGAAAGGGGCGAAAAGTCCTCCATCATGGACAGGCTCAAGTCTGCAAAGGCTGAAAAGCAGAAGGAATGCTGCCCTCCAAAAAAGCACAAAGGAGAGATTGAGCTGTGAGCAGAAGTCAGAAATGGCGGCAGGAGTGGTCGTTCTTCATCGGGGACAGCGGACGCCGGAAGTATAACCGCTTCTGCGTCCGCTGCGTCCATAGCTGCAAGCAGAGCTTCCGTGCGGATCTCATCGCCTGTCCGCACTTCTCCCGCAAGGCATCGAGGTGTAGACAGTTAGGGGTCGAAAAAGCCTGTGATAGCAAGCCCCAGAGCGACGCAAATTGACCAGCCTAAGTGATTGTATTCCCTGCGCAGTTTCTTCTTTAGCGCGGAAATAAGTGTCGATTTCGGCACTTGTTTGAATGCCCGGAAAACGAACCAAGAGCCTCTGTCGATGCCCGTTTTGGGTGTCGGCAGAGGCTCTTTTTTTATGACATATTCAAAATAGCGGACAGCAGCTCTTGAACCTGTTGCCGGTATTCCGGCTTTATATCCGAAATACGTCTGGCAAGCGCAAGGGCTTCCGTTTCTGGCTCGTCGGTCCCAAAGATAATTCGGTCCGCACTGACGCCCAGCAAACGGCAAAGACGCTGCAAGGCTTCAAGAGAAATACCGGAAGCACCACGCTCAATAGCGCTCAGGTGATTCGGCGTCATGCCAAGCATTTCTGAGAGCGTGTCCTGCGTATAGCCCGCCTGTTCTCTTGCCACTTGAATATTGCCGCCGATTTCAATATTGATGTCCTTCTTCTCTCGCATAGCCTCACCACCTTTGCATTTAGTGTACCTAACGGCGGTGTCATTATCCACGGTACGCCGTCGTTGATTTTACTAACGACAATGCGTTGACTGTCCGTGATGAGGGTGATAGAATGGAGTTATCTACCAAAAGAGTGAAAGAAGGGGTGTCATGTCACGCATTATTGAGTTTAGAAAGTCTGCTCAAAAAGCTGCAAAGCAATCCGTTCAAGGCAAGACTTGTGCGTTTACCGGTCATAGACCGCAGAGTCTTCCGTTCGGCTTTGATGAATCCGATAAGCGTTGTACTTCTTTGAAATCTGTTATGCGGGATCAGATTGTAGCACTCATCGAGAACGAGGGCGTCACGCATTTTATTACCGGCATGGCTCTTGGCGTCGATATGTACGCTGCGGAAATTGTACTCCATTTGAAATCAAAATACCCTCACATTACTCTGGAAAGTGCAATCCCTTGTGAGACACAAGCGATCAAATGGTCTGTGGCTTCACGGGAACGGTATTATAATATCGCGGCAAAGTGTGACAAGGAGACCATGCTGCAACGGGAGTACACGTCGGACTGCATGGACAAGAGAAATCGGTACATGGTCGATCACGCCGATTATATTCTCGCAGTATGGAATGGATGCCCCAGCGGTACCGGGAACACCGTGAGATATGCCCACAAAAAGGGCAAATCTATCATCGTTATCAATCCGGTTTCCCTTGATGTCACGCGGGAATAAGGCAAAAATCCCACTCCTGAATCAAGAGTTGTGAAAACCGTGAAGTATTTCCCGATAGTGAATACACATTGCACTACTCGGTGATTATTGGAAACGTGTACGGCGTATGCTGCCCAGTGAACATCTCCACGGAACACATCGAATTTTCACGGCTTCGTAAAACGGAAAGTGTCACCTTATGAACAGTCCCTTGCCGAGAGAAAAATAAATCGCTGGAAACGGGAACGCCCCCGGCACTGTGCGTCTGGCACAGTGTCGGGGGCGTTTTTCCGTGTCTTAGTTATGAGCCAGTTCATTTAGGAGCAGCTTTCGATAGTCCACATCCAAGACGCAGCGATGGAAGTCCATCAGACGGTGTTCGTCGAACAGCTTTTCACAGAGCTTGGTCAGCGGATGATTCATCAGCTTTGCAGAAATGCCAGTCTCGTTGAAAAACCTTGCCCATGTGAAGACCTCTTCTAAATCCTCCTGCCCAAGCGTGGCAGGAATGATGGCGTTGCAGAGACGGACAATGGGGCTGTCCGCAAATCGCTCTGCGACATCCTCCGGTGTGCATTCATAGCGGTCACAGTCAAAGGAAAGCGCATCCTCAGTTTTAAGATAATTTTCGGTTTCATCCCGTGTCAAGGTTATGGTGTAGTCTCCCATACCGGACGGCACATCAATATTCTCCATGACATCAAGCTCGTAACGGGATCCGCCGATGATCGCTTCAAAGGAGAAGGACTGACAGATTACTGCTGGGTTCTTGTCTATCTTGTCCTCATTCAGAAAGGACAGCGGATTATACTCCGTCAGTTCCCAGTCGATTTTTCCTCTCTCTGTTTGCTCCGCAATCTGCTGGATCAGATGTTGTTCTTCTTCGTGCAGATTTTCATTGTACATCATGATACACCTCCATTTTCTGATTCTCGTTTTTTGGGGGCTGCTCTATGTTTCCGAAGAGACTGCCGTTTGTATCATCATTCCTTGGCTGAGGGCAGACCTTCGTAAAACTTCCTCAGTTCGTCCAAACTGCTTGTCCGATTTTTGATGGGCAGGGAGTCCCATGTAATGTCATGATAGCGTTCCGGCGGCTCGTCCCGCAGTCTTCGGTCGATAATGCAGACAATGCCGGTGTCTGTGAAATTACGGATCAATCGCCCGATGCCTTGCTTGAGCTTGATAATCATTTCGGGAACGCGAACATCCATCAGAGCATCCTTAGCAACGGAACACTTATACTCGATAATCGGATCGGGGACAGGGAACGGAAGCCGGAAAATGATGACATTGGAAAGACTTTTTCCTTCAATGCTGATACCTTCCCAATATGCACCCGTCCCCAGAAGCACGGAGTTCGTATCTTCCTTAAACTCATTCAGCACCTTGTCCTGCGACGATCCCGGCTGCTGCATCAAGATTTTGTACGGAAGGTTTTTCTCACTGAGAATGGAGTAGACCTCTTCCATGTCGGTCTTTGCCGTAAACAGTACGAGTGCCTTTCCGTTGGAAATGCTCAGGATCTCAAGCAGTCGCTCCACGCCCTTTTCAATGAAGGCTTCATGTTCTTTGGTCGGGTGCGGGAGATCGTCGCAATAGTAGATCATGGCGTGTTCATCGTATGGATATGGGGAAGGCTTTGGCTCGGATAAGCAGCCGCGATCACCAGCGGGAAAGCCGGTATTGCTGATAAAGTAAGAATACTGTTCTTCCAGAGACCCGCTCGTGGCGTTCGTCAGCGTGGCAGAGGTCAAGATGGTTCTTTCATCACCATTGAAGTATAGGCGGCTCACAATTTCTTTTGTGTTTTTAGGGCAATAGACGAGTTCCGTGTTGCTGCCGTGCTGCTCAATCCAGATCAGCATATCATCTATCCGGTCAAGAAGCTCTGAAAGGGACTCGCTGACGGCATCCAGATCATCAGAGGCAGCAAAGGAACGGTTGTTTCTGAAATCCATGCTGGAATAAATCTGAATGCTGGACGAAAGGTTGTGTATGGCGGCGTTCATCTCGGTAAGCAGTTCAATCGCACTGCCGCTTTGGTCAAAGAAAAAGCGGTCAGCGTAGCGCATATCCTGATCTGCATCGTCGATCTGCTTTTGAACTTGTGCTTTCAGGCAGTTATAGAAGGCGATGATTGCGCTCTCTGCCTCTCGCTTTTCACCGGACACACTGCTTTGGTCAGAGGGTCGCAGTTCATAGAATGCGCTTTTAATCATTCCAAAGAGCATACCTTGCCCGAAACGCTCCGTTGTGGCACTCCGCACCTTATCATCCAAGTTGTGCGCTTCATCCACGACAAGCAGATCAGCGGCGGCGTTAATCAGTCCGTCCTGCCCGCGTCGTAGTTTCATGAGATGCTGGGTAAGAAAGTCCTGATTGCACAGAACAACACCGTCCGTGTATTTTAACGATGCACGGACCTTGTAATACTTGCATTTCTTTTCGCAGGAGCCGCAATTCTTCATGCTGAACCGCTGCACGTTTACCTTGTCCCAGACGCCTTGCGGCAAAACCTCCGGGAAATCCTTGCGTTCCTCATACCCCTGCTGGATTCCTTCTTTGAGCGCGTCCGGTGGGTCTGCTTTCGGGTCACACATATACTCGTCTGCGCGTTTGTTGCAGAGATAATGGGTCTGTCCTTTTGCGAGGATGACATCTCTGTTCAGCCCAAGAAGGGGCATTACCGCGTGGACATCGCGCCAGAGCTGTTCTTGAAGCGCAATGGTCGAGGTTGCGATGATGACCGGCTTGTTCATGCGTTTGCTGTACAGCAGCACCGGCACAAGATAGCCAAAGGACTTGCCAATGCCCACGCCAGCTTCAATCGCAAAGTGCTGGTCGTTTATGAGGGCGTCCACAATCTCAAATGACATATCCTGCTGCCCTTCACGCATTTCCAATCCATGCTGCGGGGCTTCATCCCAAAAGAAGGTGCTGACTTGCTCACTCATGGAGTACAGCTCTGCTTTTCTGCGCTTTTTCCGTTCCTCCGATGTATTGAATCCAAAATAGAATCTGTTGTCCATCCACATTCCTCCCGGAATAGAAACCAAGGCTATCCGCGTTTCAGTTCAATGCTGACGTTTCCGTTCTCGTCGATGGTCAGCGTCATGTGCTTGATGTGCTTCTCATAGAACTGCCGCCGCTCTGCGGGAGACATTTCGATCCTCGTGTTTCGCAGAGCTGCATCAAACATATCGTTGACGTTCAGGTGAACGGAGTTGTCAATCCAGCGGTACATCTCCTTGAACAGTGCGTTTTTCTTGATGTCCTCGCTGTTGCCGGAGTAGAAGTCATCCAGATAGCAGTAGAATATCCCGGATTCTGCAAGTGCTGCCTTCATATCCGGTCCGCATTTTTCCCGCTCAATCATGACAAGGAATCTGGCATCCGGTAAGGAAGAGATCAGCCCCCAGTAGTCGGAATCGCTTGAGACGATGACGAAGGAATCCACTTGCTTCTGGTAGTGTTCCTGACAGGCTCTTGCGGTGAGCTTGATGTCTACCAGTGATTTGTTCTGCTTGATCCGCTCAATCATGATATGCTCAACGGGAATGCGGGTGTAGTTTTCAAGAATCCGCCATGCCGTAGCGGTGTGTACGTCATCAAAGAGAATGATCGCCGTAATCTTTTGCATGACCTCATAATCAAGATTTTTGAGCGTGGCACACAGTTTGTACGGGTCGGAGTTTTCGCAGTCCACCACCAATACGGTTTTCTCGCTGTCATCTATGAAGTCGTAGATATTGTTTTTTACAAAAGCCCCTGCATCAGAGACTTTACTGTATTCCGTGAAGGCGTCGCAATGCCATTGATAAAGCAGGGTAGCAAACTTCTTATCATTATAGAGGACATTACCCTCGTCCATCGGTACCCAGTTGATATACATTTGATAGGGGTAGTAGGAGAGACTTGCGTAATAAATATCGGCAGCATCTTTCGTTCCGTCCTCTGTCAAACCGTTTGGCATGATGAACAGCTCTTTTATGTACGCCCAGTTAATCCAGATTGGAAAGAGGCTCTTGCAGTTGTTAATGCGGTCTGAAATCAGCCGGTTGATCTCGATAATGTGGTGGCAGAGCTTTGTACTCGACTTTTTTATAAAGCTGATTCCGTCATTTGAAAGCTGCTGCATACTGGAAGCCGGGATGATCTCTGGCATTGAAAGCAGCCCTCGATACTCCATTCGCATGATGTCATTTATTTTCCGGTAGTTGCGCTCAATGGCGGTGCGGATGATACATAGATTACGAATGATACGGGCATTTTTATCCTGTTCAAGCCGGTTGTATATCTCTATCTTCGGCGGCTCGTGTTCATTTTGGAAAATACGAAGCGGGACGCCGATCAGGTAAGCGACCTTTGACACAAGCTCATAGGTGCTGTCTTTGTAGGCAATCTGTTCTCCGGCATATTCGATTCCATTCAACATGACTGAATTGCCCATGATCTACTCCTTTCTCGTAGGGGAGTTAAGCGGTCATTACATTGTCCGTCCACATCTCACACTGGCTCATGACAGTCTGGACAGCATCATCCATACCCTCTGGCGGATATTTGTGTTTTTTCAGCAACCTTTTGACCAGGCGGCGCATTCCAGCTCTTGCGCTCTCTTTCTTTTGCCAGTCTATTGTCTGGTTTTTGCGAAGCAAATCTGTCAGTTCTTTCGTGATAGCAATAAGCTCGTCATGCTCGTAAAAGTCCTTGATTGCTTGCGGCTTTGTGAGGGCATCATAGAAAGCAAGCTCGTCCGCTGTCAATCCGAGTTTTTCACCCTCGGCGGCAGCAGCGGCAATGTCTTTCGCCAGCTTGAGTAATTCTTGAATGACTTCCTCGTTGGTCAGCATTCCGTTCAAATAGCGGTTCATTGCGCTCTGAATGATTTCGGAGAACTTTTCAGACTTGACAATATTTGTTCGACGGTAAACAGAGACCTGTTCGGAAATCAGTTTTTTCAAGAGTTCGACTGCAAGATTCTTCTCCTTCATGTTTGCCACTTCTTCAAGAAACTTCGGATCGAACAACGAAAACTCAGTCTGGACATCGGAGAAGAGGTTGATAACACCTTCGCTCTTGATGCTGTGCTTCAAAAGCTCGTTAATGCGCTCATTTACTTCCGGAAGCGTAAACTTCTTTCCGGTACCGCCTGAAACCAAGCGCACGGTCATTGTTCTTACGGACTCGAAGAAAGCTGCCTCCATGCGAGTTTGCTCGTCTACCAAGCTGCTGCACAGCGAAAGTGCCTGCTTGAGAAGCAGGGCTTCTTTGATAAACACATTCTGTGTCTTCTCATGGTCGGGAAGCTCGTACTCTGCAACACTCTTGCCGAGTATGAAGTTCACTCCGCCGCTGATGAGCTTCGCCCTGTCGAGGTCGCTTCCGGTCATGAATTTCTCATAACTGAATCCGTGGAACAAATCTCTGCAAATAGAGAGCTTTTCAAGGAACTTCGGATATGCAGCCTTGCTTACATCTGTATCACCATAGTTCTTCTTGTCTCTGGCAGTATAGTCGTTCATTGCCTGTTTCAGTGCAGCCGCAATACCGACGTAATCGACAACCAAACCGCCTTCTTTATCTTTGAAGACACGATTGACGCGGGCGATAGCTTGCATCAGGTTGTGTCCAGCCATCGGCTTATAGACATACATCGTAGCAAGGGAGGGAACATCAAAGCCGGTCAGCCACATATCCACGACGATGGCGATTTTCAGCGGAGAGTTGTTGTCTTTGAATTTCCGCGCCATATCGTCCTTATGAGCTTTGTTGCCGATAATCTCACGCCATTCTTCGGGATCGTTATTGCCTTGCGTCATGACCACTGCAATCTTTTCCGTCCACGCTGGGCGTAGCTCAAGAATGCGCTTATAAATCTTCATTGCTATGGGACGCGAATAAGCAACGATCATCGCCTTGCCGGTTAGGATATTCTCACGGTAATTCTCGTAATGATCAAGAATGTCATTTACCAAGGAATTGATCGTCTGGTCGGCACCGAGGATTGCTTCCATCTGACCAAGTTCCTTTTTGCTCTTTTCAATGACATACGGATCGGCGTTGTCAGCCATAATGTCATACTCATTATCGATCAGATGGAGGGTGTTCTCGTCGAGTTTCAGGTGAATCACACGGCTCTCGTAGTAGACGGGTCTGGTCGCGCCATCTTCAACTGCCTGTGTCATATCATAGATGTCGATGTAATCACCGAAGACCTCTCGTGTACTGCGGTCTTTTGTGGAGATCGGTGTTCCGGTGAATCCAATGTAGGTCGCATTAGGAAGCGTGTCTCTTATAATGCGGGCAGTGCCGATAACGGTTTTCGCCTCGACTTCGCCGTTGTCCTTCTGCTTGACCACAACCTTCTCATTGAGACCATATTGCCCACGATGCGCTTCATCAGCCATCACGATAATGTTCCGACGCTCCGAAAGAGCTTCGTTGCTTTCTTCAAACTTCTGCATGGTCGTGAAGATTATGCCGTTTGCCTGTCTGTTTGCAAGCAGTTCTTTCAGATTCTTGCGGCTCTCAGCGTGCTGCGGCGTTTGCCGGAGGAAGTCCTTGCAGCGGGCGAATTGTCCGTAAAGCTGGTCGTCCAGATCGTTACGGTCGGTAATGACAACGATAGTGGGGCTTTCTAACGCTTCTTGCAGATAATGAGCATAGAAGACCATAGACAACGATTTTCCGCTGCCCTGTGTATGCCAGAAGACGCCACCCTTACCGTCCGTCACGGTTGCGTGTTTTGTAGACTCAATCGCCTTTTTGACTGCGAAATACTGATGATACCCGGCGAGTATCTTGAAAGTATTCTGTCCATCCACATTAAAGCAGATGAAGTTTTTCACGATGTCAAGGAAGCGGGTCTTCTCAAACAGTCCTACAAAGAATGTGTCAAATGATGCGTGTTGCGTATTCTCATAGCTGCCGTCTGTTGTTTTCCACTCCATAAAGCGGTCTTCGCCGGACGTGATTGTACCAGCCTTTGAAGTGGTCAAGTCGCTCATGACACATACCGCATTATAAATGAACATAGAGGGGATCTCATACATATAGTTCCGGAGCTGGCGGTATGCTGCGGAAGCATCGGTTTCTTCGCGGGACGGAGACTTCAACTCCACAATGACGAGTGGGAGACCATTGACAAAGAGAATCACATCTGGTCTTTTTTCGGAGTTCTCAATGAAAGTCCATTGATTCGCAACTGTGAACTCGTTACTGGCAGGATTTTTGAAGTCTACAAGGTAAACAAGGGTAGAGCGTTCTTCACCCTTGTCATAGTATTTTACCGGGACTCCGTTTTGGAGGTAGTCCATAAAGACCATGTTCTTCTGCAAAAGCGTTCCGGTTTCAAAGTTCTTGAGCTTATAGATTGCCTCCGTCAGAGCGTCCATAGGCAGGCTCTTGTTGATCCGCTGCAAGGAAGGTAGCAGAACATCCTCATAAAGCGGCGAGTGATAATCGCGCTCCACGTCCGGTCCATAGATATAGTTATAGCCCAGTTCTTCATTGAGAAGCTGCAAGACAGCGTTCTCGTAATTTGATTCTGTAAAATATCCTGCCATAGTTTGTCACTCCCTTTTACGCCAGACTCGCCCCGAACTGATCCAGCGTGTTTTCTGCATCTCTGTCAGTGACGGGCTTATTCATCGCTTTTTCAATTAGGTTTAGAAGGCTTTTTGCTCTGTCGATGAAATAGCCATTGAAGTCATCTGCCTTCAATTCTGCATAGTTGATAAAGTGCGATTCCACCCGTGCTTGCAACTCATTCTCGGTCAGTCCATCAACCTTCTTTAGAATTGCCCCCAGATACTCACTCGGCGCATTTCCGCCAATCGAGCGGTTGGTGGCTGGAAGAATCGGGGTCTTGTTAATGATGGAATTATACCGTTCGCGCTTGATGCCCATTTTCTCGCAATATGCTTCGGGGAATATATGGTGAATATCCGGAGACTCAAGCATACTGTTTACAATGTCAATCGTCGTGTTGTTCATAAAGTCACGACACTTCTCCTTGTAAAGAAGAGCCATTATACCTTTATATGCCGCGCTCAAGCGAGTTTGAAGGGTTAGCAGCCGCGTAGAAGAAAAGACTGCGCTGTTAATCGTGTGCATTGCATTCGGACGTCCATTGACCTCTTCAACCATGTCCTCAATGTCATAGGCATAGCGGGTTTCGTTCGCACCGCCATACATCTCACCCAAAATCCCGCACCAATACCACCGAGAAAGAGTTTTGATTGTGTTTGGCTCATTGCATTTGGATTTTCCGAGAACAGCGCAGATTGCCGCAAGTGGAATCAACTGCGTTGTATAGGGCAAATCTCTTTGACGGAAAACGCACTGATCACGAAGAAGAAACTCCTTTGCGATTTTGAACCCAGACAGCACTGCATCCCGGTTCGCTATGTACGATTCATAAGGAAGTCCCAGAACATCTTTCTTTTTGCAGGAGATTGTGTTTGTCTTTCCAGACTGCTTGTTCAAATAGCTTGTATAGAGACAAACCGTTGTCAGGAAGGTAGTCTCATCAATCCCATCGAACAAGTCTGTTCTCAGCGTGTCACCGAAACCGCAAATTGTATTTCGACACTGCACCCAGTCTTTTCTCAGGTCAAAGTCTCTTGTGGCATAAGTTGCGGTAACAAGCTCAAACACCGTGAGAGGAACACCGCCAGTATTGACGTTCTCAAACACCTTGCACACTGCCTCTCGCGGCGTGGACTTGTCCAGTGTAATCACAGGCAGCTTATACCCGGAAATTGTATTCAGCACATCCGCCTGAAAACGCTTGAACTCGTCCATTGCTTCCGGCTTCATTCCATAGTGCGTCATGTAGCCCATGAACCAGTCCATTACGGCATTGCTATCGAACACAATATTGACCGGAAACAACTTGTTCTCGTATTCATACTCTCTGGTTGAGAGGTCGAGCTTCACATCACGGTCAAAGTTCTCTTTAATCTTGCGGTCTTCGGGGATGGACAGGACTGCATCAAAGCGATCCTCATCATCGTCAAGGCACTTCTCCATAGAGAGGTAGTAGTACCGCTTAATCGCCTTGCCTTTTTCCGTTTTGGTAGAGACCGGCTCTTTTGAGGATGTTGCCTGATAGATGGAAGTAAGCCGCTGCTGACCATCGAGAATCAAATGCTCCGGCTTTACTGAAACACCCTTCACACCCGTAATTGTACGGTATTTGAATTGGATGTCCGGATTGCCGTATTGCAGCCGCATGATTGCACCCATAGGATAACCCTGTGATAAGCTGGCGATGATGCCTCTAATCCGGTTATCATCCCATGTCCAGTCACGCTGAAACTCCGGCAACTGCATTGAGCCGGACTTAACTTCCGCTAAAAGCTGACTTAGGTTTGTATCAAGAGATTGTGGTGAAATAATCACGTCTGCGCCTCCTTCATTGAGTTTTACTGATCGGACGAGCCCAGTCTGCTTTCCAAATCTGAAATATCGCTGCGGATGGAAGAGATGTCCGACTCAATATCGTCAACCCGCTCGGATAAAGAAGCCTGCTGACTTTGAATGTACTCTATCTGTGAGTATAAGCCGCGCACTGCCAGAATCAATTCTACCTTCAGCCCCTTATCATCGAGGGAGAGAAGACGGTCTTTTTCAGCCTGTATCTTTTCCGCCTCCTGTTGAAGCCGCTCTTCCTCACGAGCTGCTTCTGCTGCGGCTTTCTCAAGACGAAGCCGTTCCTTTTCAAGCCGCTTTTTCTGGCGCTCGTCTTTGCTTCTTTTCAAGCTCTCCTGAACTTTATCAAACATGGTATATCCTCCATATCAGGTAAACGATAATTTAGCGGCTTAAAGCTCAACCTCACTGACATCAATCTCACTCGACATGAGTTTTGGAAGAAGTGCATCTCTCATTGCAGCAAGTTTGAAGTTCTCTCTATCTGCATTGAGCATAGCATCAAACAAAGGCGTGACCAAGGCATCAAACTCTTTTAGTGTTGATTCATCCGCTTTAGTTGCCGGAAACGCCTTCAAAATATCGGTCTTGAGATTGGTAAACACGCTGCCGTTTCCTAAAGCTACCAACTCTTTTCTAATATGCTTGAAGAACAGGTAGAGATAATACTTTGACAGCTCTGACTTTGGGAAGTACAGCCAACCGTCGTGAATGCAAGTATCGACATCCAGAATTTTGGGAATACCCGGAGTTGCGCTGTTAGACAAAACCAGCTCACCAGCATGGAGGAAAACAGTCTTCCTTAACCCCTCTTCCTTGATATGCTCCTTGATCTCAAGTACAAAGGGACTGCTCAGGGAAGTTACATCCGAGATTTTGAGCCATCGAAGCCCTGAATCCGATAAAAAGTCCTGAATTGGACGAGGCGATCCTCCGCGTTTGATCTCAACAAATGATCCTAAAGGAGCATTTTCCCACTCGGAGGGCTGCACTCCATCCCACGGATCATAATTAACAAACCACGACTCAAACAAGGCGGCTGCTTGCTGCTGTAAATTATCGTTTAGCTTTTGGTTGTTCTCAATTTTATCATCCAGTGATGAGAGAACAGCGGCTATCCGTTTCTGGTTGTTCAGATCCGGTAAGGCGATTTCGACCTCTCCAAGAAGTTTCGTATTGATAGAAGGCATGGTCGCGCCTACTGCAATATTCCGAACAAACTGCTTGGTTTCTTCTAAACAGAAATAATAATATAGGTACAGAGAATCAACCAGTTCAGTTGGGCGGACTCGTAAGCAACGTCCCGAGAACATCCATCCGTCGTGTGATTTATCAACATAGGAACAGCGGTCAACAGACCCAACTCGGCTGAATACAATATCGCCAGTTGAAAGAGTATACTTAATCAACCGCGCTTTATCGCTGTCGGAGACTCTGGGGAGATTTTGCTCGGTGAATACTCGGTTCCCAAGATGTTCAACAGTGACAATAGGGGTTCCGGTTTCAACGTAGTCTTCTTTGTGGAGTTGGCTTCCGAACGGACCAGTCTGTATGTCTGCGATGGTTTTAAGTTGCGTCATCCTCATTTTCATCCCATCCTATCCAATGTATTTTCTATGTGCCAGCTTCACATTCTGTTGTTTCACCATTGCATAGTGCATGGTGGTGTCGATTTTCTGATGCCCTAAGAGCTGCTGGACTTGCTCTATGGGCATTCCTTTGTCTATGGCAGTAGTAGCCAGTGTGCGCCTGAACTTGTGAGGGTGAACCTTCGGGATATTCAGACGCTTTCCCAGTTCCCGAAGGCGTGTCTCCACTCCACCGATCATCAATCGGTTAAAGGGAGCTTTCAGGGAAACAAACAATGCCGGGTTTTCATCCGTTCTGCCCTCAAGGTAGTTTTGAAGGTGGATCTTCGTCCTTGCGTCGAAGTAGACCAATCGTTCTTTATTGCCCTTGCCGACAACCACACATTCGCGTTCGTTGAAGTTGATGTCCTCGCGGTTTAGCGTGACCAGCTCACCAACACGCATTCCAGAGGAAGCCAGAAGATCAATCATCGCCAAGTCTCGTGCCGTTTTGCAGTTGTCACGCATCAGCTCCAACGCTTCATCGGTGTAAGTGTCCTTGACCACCTTTGCCGTCTTGACTTTATGGATCCGGCGTACCGGGCTTTTCACAATGAAATCCTCATCTTCAAGCCATGAGAAGAAGCTGGACAGGATCCGGCGGATGTTGTCTATGGTCACTCTGTTCGACCTACGCTGAACTTGATAGCTTGTCAGATAGCGGCGCAAATCATCTGTGGTGATCTGTTGTACAGCCTTTCCGACTCCGGCAATCAGAGCCTCAATCGTCTTCCGGTAATAGCTCAGGGTTTTCTCCGAGCAGCCTTCGATCCGTTTTGCCGTGATAAATGCTTCGACTGCATCTGTTTCTTCTGCTGGAATTGAGCCACTATCATAGGTGATCGTTGCCCCTTCCAATGTCTCAGCCAATGCATCCCGAAGGTGCATGAGCTGTTCGTTGTTGAGATACGGCAGCATTTTTCGCTGTATCTCCGTGATGAGTTGTTCTGTCATTGTCGTGTCTCCTTTCGAGGTAAGAGAACGACATTCAGTGGCAGTCCCTTTTGTAGAACTCTCGCCACTGGTGAGAGTTATTCAGACGGTAAACGATAATTTACAGCAGCAAGCGATGGCATTGTATGCTGAAATGTTCCTTAACAGCTCCGACAACAATGTTACTTCTGGAACTCTCAGTGACATTGCAGCCATCACAATGGGGCAGTCTCCGAGTGGCAGCAGCTACAACGAAGACGGTGTTGGCGAGGTTTTCTATCAGGGACGAGCCGAATTTGGATTTCGGTTTCCCAAACGGCGGCTTTTTACCACCGAACCTAAACGCATGGCTGAGACTGGCGATGTCCTTCTCAGCGTCCGCGCTCCCGTGGGTGATCTCAATGTAGCGTATGAGAGATGCTGCATTGGGCGCGGCTTAGGTGCTATTCATAGTAAAACTGGTCACAGTTCGTTTGTTCTCTATACTATGTTTGCACTCAGGTCTCAGCTTGATGTTTTTAATGGCGAGGGTACAGTCTTCGGCTCCATCAATAGGGATGCACTCAATGCCATACCGATTGATATTCCTCCTGTAACTGAAATCGATCAGTTTGAGGCTGTCGCTCATCCGATAGATGAGTTAATCCGCGCCAATTACGAAGAAAACTGCCGATTAGAAGCGATCCGTGACTCTCTGCTTCCTAAGCTCATGTCTGGCGAGATTGATGTCTCTGCCGTCAATCTCTAAGCTGCTAAATTATCGTTTAGCTCTTGATTATTCTCAATCTTTTTTTGAATTGTGGTAATAATCTCGACAACACGTTTCTGAATGCTCAGTTCAGGCAATTCGACTTCGATCTGTTGAAAGGTCGAAGATGGTCTTGCCAGTGCGGGAACTCCAACCTGTGAGGCGTTGCTGAGAAGTTTATGCTGTCCTATCGGAGTGTGGAAGTAATAGACAAGATATTCAGGCAAAACCTTGTCGTTGCATCGAACTCGAAACTGGGATTGTGAAATCACATACCGGTCATATCTGGAATCTTGCGGAATAAACACTATTTGTCCAAGCGTTCCTCGATGCGTTATTACTATATCGCCGCGATGCGCATTTGCCTTGTTAAGAGAATCAGCTTTTTCCTTTGTGACGAAGCGGAACGCCTTTTCAGATAAAGAAAATCCTTCAAGATTGCTGCCATTTAGAACAGGTACTCCACTGTCTACAAAACACGAGACTTTAATATTTGAGCCGAATGGACCCATCGCAATTTCATCAATTAGGTCAGTAACACGATACGTCTCATAGCTCATATCCAATCGCCCCCAGTCGTTCTTTGATCTGAGCTTCAAGCTCATGAGACTTAGTGAAAAGCTCAGAAAGTTCAGAAGTCAGACGTCCCATTTTCTCTTCAAACGGCTCGCCGTCATCTTCCTGTTCCTCAATACCAACATAGCGTCCCGGCGTGAGAATGTAATCTTGCTTTGCGATGTCCTGCGTAGTAACAACCGCGCAGAAGCCCTTTTCATCTTCAAGCGTTCCTTCTACGAAAGCGTTGTAGGTGTCAGAGATTTTCTTGATGTCTTCATCTGTCAGCTCGCGCAGCTTCCGCGTAACCATAGTGCCGAGCTTCCGGGCGTCGATGAACAGCGTTTTGCCTTTTTGCTTCTTGTTCTTTGCAAGGAACCAGAGCGATACTGGAATCTGCGTCGTGTAGAAGAGCTGCGTCGGCATTGCGACGATACAGTCCACAAGGTCAGCGTTGATAATGTTCTTGCGGATTTCGCCTTCACCGCCGGACTGCGAGGAAAGCGAACCATTTGCAAGCACCATACCGATACGCCCATTCGGGGCGAGATGCCAGATCATGTGCTGCAACCATGCAAAGTTGGCGTTGCCCGCAGGAGGCGTACCATACTGCCAACGGACATCATCAACGAGTTTATCCGCGCCCCAGCCGGAAAGATTGAAGGGCGGATTTGCCATAATAAAGTCTGCCTTGAGCTGCGGGTGACAATCGTTAAAGAACGTGTCCGCATTGAACTTGCCGAGGTCAGCTTCAATACCACGAATAGCAAGATTCATCTGAGCCATCTTCCATGTGGTCGGGTTGGAGTCCTGACCAAAGACGGAAATCTTGTTGATGTTGCCGCCGTGGTTTTCGATGAATTTTGCGGACTGAACGAACATACCGCCAGAGCCGCAGCATGGGTCATAAACACGCCCATTGAACGGCTGCAATACTTCAACAAGTGTACGCACAACACAAGAGGGAGTATAGAACTCACCGGCAAGTTTGCCTTCCTGTTCGGCAAACTTGGAGAGACAGTATTCGTATGTCCGACCAAGAATGTCCTTACTGTTTCCATGCTCGATCATCTGAATGTTGGTGAAGAGATCAACCACTTCACCAAGACGCCGCTTGTCCAGCTCTGGACGGGCGAAGTTCTTAGGAAGAATATCTTTGAGGCGCTTGTTTTCTTTCTCGATACTGCGCATTGCGTCATCAATCACCGTGCCAATTTCCGGCGTGTGAGCGGCAGCAGCAATCGCACTCCATCGTGCATTCTCAGGGACAAAGAAGATGTTTTCGGCAGTGTATTCGTCCTGATCCTCTTCAAATCCATCGCCTTCTTCAACCAGTTCCTTGTACTTTGCCTCGAAGCGATCAGAAATGTATTTCAAGAAAATCAATCCGAGAACGACGGACTTGTATTCGGATGCGTCGATGTTTCCGCGCAGGACGCAAGCCGCGTCCCAGATTTGTTTTTCAAAGCCGATATTGCTTGTGTTATTCTCAGCCATTTCAGCAACCTCCAAAGTTATAGTCGTTGAATGAAAAAGTGAAGGTCATATAAAGTATCACCTTGCGCACTCAACGTCCGTTGCAGAGCCGTTTGAGGGCCAATTCGACATCGGACCAAGCCCTTTTCACGGCAGATTTCATGTATTTAGGCATAGCAAAGCAGACGAGATGAAGGCCTCCATTGCAGAAGTGAACATCACCTCGCCAGAGCGGATTATGTGCGGTCACTTCCTGCTTTGCTATTGTTGCTTACTTTTTCTTCAGCAGCCGAGGTGTCAGATCCACCTCATCTGCCGGTATTGCCTCGAGTCCCATCACAGCCTTGAGCTGTTGGAACTCTTCGCTGTCAGCCAACTCAAAAGGTGTTTTTCCACCCAATTTGCTGCGTCTGGTACTGTTGATGTGGTTTAATACAAGGATGATGTCCTCCTGTGTATATGGGCTAAAGCTTTTTCCTTTCGGGAGAACATAGCGGATGTACTCGTGGTTCTTTTCCACATGAGGCTTTTGCCAGGATGCCTGTGGATCACAGTAGTAGATCCTTGTCCGCCGCTGACCATCCACAGTAAACTCCATTTCCCTTGTGTGCTTGAACTCAGAGCCGTTGTCCGTCAGAATCACAGGGAATAGCTTTTTGAATGTTTCCAGCCCCAACGCTGCTGTCAGCCAGTCAATCTGCTCCACCACCGTGTCTGCCTTTCCGTCTCGCATCAGGAAAATCAGCATCAGATTTTGCTCCACAAAGAGCATCGTCAGCATTCGCTTCCCTTTTTCTCGACATCCCTTTACCGTATCCATTTCCACATAAGTGGCTTCGGGATGTCTGGCCATGTAAGTGAAGAAATCTTCGTATGTCCTGTCTCGCCTGTACTTTTGGTTCAGAAATGCCTCGGAGTCTTCTTTCTTTTTCTTCCTTGGTCGGTATCCCACCTTGCGCCGAAGATCCAGATTCCCAACGCTGAGTGTGCCTGAATCAATGTAGTTGTACAGCGTTCGTTGACTGACCGGAAGCTCCCCGCCGTGTTCTGCGTAGATATGCGTCAATGGCTGGCCTTTTTTTATCAAGGGTGTTACCAAAGCATCCAGCGCATCCATTTCTTCCCCTCGCAACTGCGGCTTGCTTCGGGCCTGCGAGTACCGCCGCTTTGCCATTGCATCTGCCTGCTGCGCCATGTAGTAGACCCTGTCCATCTTGCACTTTCTGCGATTTGTGCAGATATTACAGACATAGGGTGGTTTTTGCAGTTGCTTGCACGGTCCGGTGCGGAAGGCTCCGCACACCGTTTGGCAATTCACTTCCCTGCAGGCGCAACACCTTCGGCTGCAGCCTTCTCTGCCGCACAAACCGGTTCGTTTGCAGCTCGTGGCATTGTGGCAGCTTTTTCCAAAGAGATGTTCTCCAGGAACTCTTGTCCCATTCTTCCGCAGTTCCTCCGATACATGCCGGCGACTTTTTCCAATCCTTTCTGCTATCTCTGTCAGTGTCTTATGGGCGTATATTCCCGCTTCAATCGCTACTCGTTCCGATAATGTCATTCGACTCATTTTTTCCTGCTTTCCGCAGGCAGTGACCGAAACTATTATATCGCTTATTGCAGAGGTGAACATCACCCTTTGCCCTCTTTTTTACCCCCTAAATGTTACCTTCACTTTTGCAATCAACCCCAAAGTTATAGTTTCACACTTACTATCCTACAAAAAGAGCTGTACGAAAAACCGGACTTAGTTCTTGTCCGTTCGCACAGCCTCACATATATCTCCGATGTCACAGTTCAAGTAATCACAAATGCGCAGCAAAATAGAGAGGGACACTTCTTCCCCCTTATTCAGTTTTGTCCATGTTCCGGCAGACAACCCTACTTCATGTCGTAGAGAAGCCCTCTTTATGTCGCGTTCCAGAAGAAGCATCCATAGTTTCTTATAGCTTATGCGCACGGCAACCATCCTTTCGCTTGCTTGCATTCAACATCGCTTATAATATTATACCGGATTTCATTCTCAAAAGCAATCCGTTGATGCAGAAATTAAAGAAATAGTTTCAACTTCTCGAACCTTCTCTCAAGGATGCAGGGCATCTCCGGTCAACAGAAGATGCCCTGCTTTTGAAGAGATTATTCGCGCTGTGTGCCGCGCAGATGATCACGGTCATGGTCAGCAGAAGGAGCGAGAAACGTATCAACATTAGACTTGATTGTCTCTATTTGCTTTACTTCTTTTTTGAGCTTCGCACGTTCATCATAGAGTCGCTGCTGCTCGTCAAGAAGTCGCTGCTGTTCCGCTTGCAGTGTCTTCAAGCTCGGCAGTTTTTCATCGCCCTGCATGGCAAGCAGCGTACTCCGCGCCGCCTCAAAGATCACAAGTTCGGCTTCATGCTTTGCCTTGAAGCTCGGCTTGTCTTTCGCCTTCTGGAAGGCGTCATATACGGGTTTTAGGCGCTGGTAGTTGGAGATGTTTTTAATAAGCGGCTGGACTTCCCGCAGTCGCGCTTCAACGCCTTTCAGCTCCTTGCCGGTGCGGTCATAGGAGCTGTGAATGTCCTCGACCTTCTTTTCAAGATCGGCGTATTGGAGCAAGTTGTTTTCCGTGAGATAGTTGAGTGTCCGCGCCGCTTCCTTGAGAATCGTGAGCTTTGCTTTATGTTCATAGCCCTTGCTGTCGATAAGCCTGATCCGCTCCTGAATATCTCCGATAAGAGAGATGCCCTTCGGCGTGGCTTGTCTCTGACTTCTTCGGGGCGTCCGTCCGGCAATCCGCTCCTTGATGCGTTCCTCGGTGTAGTTCTCTCCGATGGTCTTAGACCGGGTAAACCGCTCCTGACCTTCAGCGCGGAAGGAGATGTATTTGCCGGTCTTGATTTCATAACCGGCTTCCTGCATGAGCCGCAGAAAGTCATCGTAGTCCTTCGCTGTAATGACAAGCCGGTCGATGGTCTGCTTGAGCTTCTGCTTCCAGCTCGTGCCGCGTTTGGCTTCGGTGTACTCCTTGTAGCCCATGCCCTTGTTCTGAGAGGGAGGGATAACAGAGAGACCGTTTTCCTTACAGAGCCGGTCGCTGACCTCGCGCATATCATAGTAAATCCGCTTGTAGCTCTTATATGCGTGGTAGTCCACGAAGTCAACCGCATTGAAAATCAGGTGGTTATGAACATGGTCTTTGTCAATGTGAGTGGTCAGCACATACTCATATTTTCCTCCGAGGATTTCATCTGCAAACTGCTTGCCGATCTCGTGGGCAAGCTCCGGTGTGACCTCTCCGATTTCAAAGGACTGGATCACATGACGGGCTATGATCCTGACCGGATTCATCCCTTTTTGCTCGGCTATTTTCCGCGTCCATTCAAATTCCCGCGCTGCGGTCTCGCTGGCACAGCCGTAGGACGAGACCAGCAGCTTCTCGTCTGTCTTTTCGGGATTCAGAATGTACGCGATTGCCTTGCTCAAAGTTCCTCGGATTGCTTTGATTTTAGTAACTGCCATACCGCGTCCATCTTTTCTTTCAGCTCGTCAATATCGTCCTGATAGAATCGTCCCGTCGAGTTGATCCTGCGGCAGACGGTATTGATGTTCACACCGATCTTGTTGATTTCGGCGGCGAGCTTTTTCTGCTCCGTGTAGTCCACAACGATGATGTAGCCGTCGATCAGCATCTTCCTTGCATACGCACCGAAGTTCTCCGTGCCGATCATCTCCATCTTCTTTGCAATCGTCCGTTCTTCCTGTGGTGTCAGCCAAATCTTCTTCTGAATGTCTCGTGTTCTTCGTACCATGCTGCGCCCTCCGTCGTAAAGATTAGAAGGGTTTGGGACTATCCCAACAAGCAAAAATCTGATGTTAAGGGCAGGGTCTCCTTAACTGATTTTTCTCCGGTGGGTACTCACCGGATTTGCTTGCTAATCTCCCAAAATCGTATTCCCCGAAGATTCCTCCGTGAAATGTCCCTTCACTTTACAACGGACACAAAAAGGGCGTTTGTTGAGTACCGGATTTCAAAAAAGTCAAAAAATCATTGGATTTCCCATGTGAAAGCCACTGTGTCTGTCACATCAATATCAACCGGCTCAATCTCAGGTGCGGCGCACTTGCTCATCGCCATGAGAGGCTGAATGCAGTCTTCAACATCGTAGCTTGTTCTGGAAAAAACATTGAGTTCGCCCCAGTTGTAGTCGATGTTGAGCAACTGCCCAAGCGTACTGCCTGATGCTTTGCAAAGAATCTCCGCCTTCGCTCTGGCGTTCTCCGTCGCGCTGATCAGCAGCTTTTCGCTGACCGCTGATGGGTTTCTTACAGTGAATGCGATACTGAGTTCCGGCTTTGCACCGCAATCCGCAATCGCAGAAATGATCTTTGCAAGCTGTTTGCTGTCAAAGTCAAATGCAAGTTTCAAGCGATAGCTGCAAGCATATCCGACAAACTCTCGCTTGTAATTTCCTTGCCGATCCTTGACGTTCTCGTACCTTGTCTGGACATCAAAGCTCGTGGTTTTCAAGTCTTCTTTGTGATACCCAACGCAGACTGCGGCACCTTGCAGTCTTTCGATTCTCTCGGTAGCTTCCGACATTGCACGGTCATAGGTTTTAGATAAGGTTTCAATGTTCAAGGAGAGGATGATGTAATCCGGTCTTGCGGAGACATTGCCTGTCCCTTTTACGGTGATCGTTCTCATTGCTTTCTCCCGTCCTTTCTGGAATTAAAGTCCTTATCAATACGCTTTTTCCAATTCGTACCCAGTGGTACGCTGCAACGGACAGCAGAAACCGCTTCGCTCAGAACCTCATAGTTGAGCTGCGTTCCCTTATGGTCAGAGTGATAATTGACCGCTCGGTCTGCTCCAATACCGAAGTGCTTTGCCGTTTCAACTGCGTCAATATTTGCGCCGAGGAATAGAAACTCCCAGCCGTACTTTTCCTTCTGCCGCTCGATCATTTTCTTAACTGTCTCGCTGTCATAACGGCGGCTTGCATTCTCCATGCCGTCCGTTGTGATGACGAACAGCGTATGTTCAGGGACATCCTCATTTCTTGCGTACTTGTGGACATTCCCAATGTGATGAATTGCTCCGCCGATAGCATCCAGAAGGGCAGTACATCCGCGAACGGAATAGTCCCTGTCGGTCATCGGATCCACCTTCTGAACCGGCACACGGTCATGGATAACCTCGCTCACGTTGTCAAAGAGAACGGTAGAGATCAATGCCTCGCCATTCTCTTTTTTCTGCTTTTCAATCATGGAGTTGAATCCTCCGATGGTGTCTTTTTCCAGTCCGCTCATAGAGCCGCTGCGATCAAGTATGAATACGATCTCCGTCATGTTCTTTCTCATGTTTTGTACCTCCGTATATAAAAAAATGACTGCTTGGTGTCTCACCTTACAGTCATATTGTACTTCGGTATTCACTTCATTTGGTCGCATGGCAAGCGACATTATTCTAAGGATAAGAACAGCTCTCCGTCAATGCTTAGGATGTCATCCATCGGAATCTTCGTGCCGTCCTGCATGGTAATTAGGCGCTCAAAGTCATCAACCTTTATGACTGCGCCGGTTGCAGTTACATACGCACCGCCAGCTTTGCGCTCATCAGGTTTGAAGTAGGTTATTTCAACCTCCGGCTCTTCATCAAGGGCATCCATGAGAAGCTGATACCTCATGTTCAAAGCGGTCAAGGCTCCCTCATCAAGCTCAATTCTTTCGTCGGTCAGACGTCCGGTTTCCTTGATTGCAGAATCATAGCCGGTGAGGGCGGCAAAGGGTGCAAACTGCGCTGCACGATCTGACATCGGCATTTGTGGTCGCGTTTTGGAAACGTGATGAGGAAGTCCCATGATCTCGTCGTATTTTCCGTTCACGCCTTATGCCCTCCAATCTGCGCATTGCGGTCTTTCGCGGTTGCGCCTTCTTCAAGATTCATCGCCTTGAGGATGGCGTTCTTTCCGTACTTCTTTTTGATTGCAAGCGTGGCGGCTTGTATTTTCCGCTCACGTTCCAAGGCGGCGTCCTCGGCTTTCTGTTTTTCCTCTTCGGCAGCATAGTCAGTGAAAAGGTCAAGCTGGACAGCACCGTCATTTTTCTTCGGCGCGTCCGCTTCCGGCAGGACATGATTTGCTACAACATACATACGGCGGACAAGCAGATTCTTGTCCACGATCCGGTCAAACAGCTCTGACACAGCACACATTATTTTGCGGGTAGAGGATGTGTGACCGTCGAGGTTAATAGAGCCGTGCGCCTGTTTGGGAATCTCCCGACCGTAGGGGTCTTTCCCCACCGCGCCGTGATACTTTGCCCGTCGTGCAGGATCGGTCAGGTTCTCAATGTCGTAGCCAACTGTGAGAACCATCTGATCGGTGACAAGCCCCTTGTCCACCAAGTCCAGCACAAGCAAGTCCGTCATTTCCCGGACAACCAGCTTCGCCTTCTGCGGCTCATAGGGACAGTGCAATACCTGACCGGAACTGAGGCTGTTGGAGCTGGGACGGTATGCCTTGATCGCTTCAATGGTCGTAGGCTCCCAGCCCCACGCATGGTCGATGAGCAATTCCGCATTCTTGCCGAACAGCTTGTAAAGCAAGTCCTCGTTCCGCTCTGAACAGAGGGCAACATCGCCCATTGTGAACATCCCATTCTGCTCAAGTTTCTTGGCAATACCTCGACCCACGCGCCAGAAATCCGTGAGAGGCTGGTGCGCCCAAAGCTCACGCCGGAACTTCATTTCATCCAGTTCGGCTATTCGGACGCCGTTTTTGTCGGCGGGGATGTGCTTCGCTACAATGTCCATTGCCACTTTGCAGAGAAAGAGGTTCGTGCCAATTCCTGCGGTTGCTGTGATGCCGGTTGTTTCAAGCACATCGAGGATGATCTTCATGGCGAGGTCATGTGCCGAGAGCTTGTAAGTATTCAGGTAGTCCGTCACGTCCATGAACACCTCGTCGATGGAGTAGACTACGATGTCCTCCGGCGCGATATACTTGAGGTAGACCTGATAGATGCGGGTGCTGTACTCCATGTAGTACGCCATCCGAGGCGGCGCGATGATGAAGTCAATCGCCAGAGACGGATCTGCTTGCAGCTCTGAGAAGAAGTGCGACGAGCCTTCCAGTCTGCGTCCCGGTGCGTCGTGCTGCCGTCCGGCATTTGCTTCCTTCACGCGCTGCTTGACTTCAAACAGCCGCCCGCGTCCGGAAATGCCGTAGCTTTTGAGGGAGGGCGTGACGGCAAGGCAGATGGTCTTGTCCGTCCGGCTCTCATCCGCAACGACGAGATTTGTGTCCAGAGGATCTAAGCCGCGCTCCCGGCACTCCACGGAGGCGTAGAAGGATTTCAGGTCGATTGCGATGTAAGTGTGTTGTTTCACCTTCTTTGCCTCCGCTTTCTTCTTAGATCAGCCCTAATGACATTTCATTGGAGCTTTTAATGTTGAATACGATACGCCATTCAATATCACCCTCCACCGGCTCAAAGTGTAGAGAGGAACAAACTGCATGAAGTTTTTCTTTTGAGCTGTCTCCACACACGATTGCGATTGGACCGTCCGCTCCGCCGATAATGCCGATACAAGCAATATCGTTTCGTGCCTCTGGTGCATAGCGGTCAGAGCATGGCGCAATTTCCAAAGGCTTGTCCCCCTCAGCGCAATCACAGATCGTAACATCGCTGTCAGGTTCAGGAGAAAGTGTATAGCTCATAGCAGTAAAATGCGTAGGATAAAACCAGCGGTCAGAACCGTAACGCTTTTCGGAAATTGTCTGCTGCTCTAATTCCTGTACAGTCAATGTGTATTTTTTTCCACTGACCGGATGGAGGAAAGAAAACGAATCACCGGGAGCGTGTGCCTTGAAATGTGGTCCCGGGACACGACACGACTGCTGCTCCATTGTAAGGGAGAGGGCTTTTATTTCAGGACGGCGTTTGCTTGTCCACGGAAAAGCTGCCCGAAAAATCATCCATCCATAGGATGTATCCAAATCATAGTGTTCCAATGCCCACTTTGCTTCCGCTTCATTGATCACCCCGTCTGGCAAACATGGATTAAAGACCACGGAACAGCCGTGGGAGGTCAGCATTGTTTTCCCGTTCAATTCCAAACGAGGAATAAAGTCAAGGCAAAGTGGATTGTCTAAATCTATCTGCATTTGCTGCTCCTGCGTGAAGTATTCGCAGGAGTCGTTTTCGGGGTGTAAATCCCATTTAGTTATGAACTTGCGAATGTCTTCTTCCGGGGTACGCATACAAAAGTCCATGACGAGTCCCTTGCTGCAAGAATACGCCGCAGGAATAACCCAATGATGCCTCGCCCAGTCAAATTGCTTATTCAACCGGATTTCCGTTCCGGCATGGTCTTTTCCCGAATGTCCCCAGAAGTTTCCCTCAAAGTAGACCTTCCACTCAGGCATGGTCGGTTCTGCTTCTGGGTTCATATCAACATCATAATAGTCCTCGGTGTACTTGATCTTACTATAATCAAAAGATGCTTGCAGCTTTTTGATGTATACCCACGGCTGTTCCATAGGCGTCAATTTCATTTTCTCAGCAAGCTCTGATAGCGTTCTTTGCTGATCCTGCGTTGGAGGGTTGTCCTGCAAAAAGGCTTCAAACTGGGCTTTATCCCACATCCACGCCTGTTCCAGCGCTGCCGAATCACTGCAAGCAAGGAGCAACCTCAGAAAGTCTTCAAAATCGTTTGCCAGCGGATGAACAAAATCCGGAGCCGAGTTCATGGGACTGACGGAAAATACCATACCGCCAAAGTCTCGAACAAAGCAGAAGTGGATGCCGTCCACACCCGCCCAGCCAAAAATAGATGCACCTTTTGGCGTGCAAAAGTATGGGTTGTTATCTTCACGACGCTCCACCCCTACGGGCGAAAGGTCAATACCACTTCGCAAAAATTTCTGAAACACTTTATCCATAGACCTTATGCTCCTATTAAACTTTGGTCGAAGGCAAACAGAGCCTCGTTGATCTCAAAGACATTATAGTTCCCATGCTCCACGAAATACTCCACGATGATGTCAAACTTGTTGGAGTGGGAGAGCGCAAAGCCAGCCTTCATGAGCATATCCTTCATTTCAACAAGCGGCAGCTCAAGGGCAATGGCAAACGCAATGACCGTGGGCTTGGAAGGCTTATAAGACTTGTCCGAGCGGATCTTCGAGAAGAGCTTCCGGTCAATATTCGCCTTCTTATAGCACTGCGCGTCCGTCATGCCGCGCTCATCAATCTTTCGCAGAAGCATCTCGGAAAAACTCTCGTCGATCTGTCCCAGCGCGTCATCAAGGGTTGCCGCCTTTTTGGGGGCAGCCGCCGCAGAGACGGGAGGCATGAGCTGTTCGATTGCCTCTTCACAAACGGATGCCTCGCAAGGCATGGGTTCTTCCATCCGGAAGGCGTTCATCCTGCGCAGACGCTCGGAACGATTATCAGTATGCTCGTCCACATAGCGGTCATCTATGTACGCTGCAATATCGGCAAACAGCTTGCCGCTGATCTGATAGGTTTTGCGGTCAAAAATGACGATGTACACCGTCATTTCGTTTTCGAGAAGGAAACTGCTAATGGTGTCAATCGCCACTTTGAGAGCCTGATCCTTCGGATAGCCGAAAATGCCGGAGGAAATCAGAGGGAACGCAACCGATTCGCAGCCGTATTCTTTCGCCAGCATGAGCGAAGTCCGATAGCATGAGATCAGCCGTTCGCGCTCACCATGCCGCCCGTCATACCAGCGCGGACCGACAGCATGAATGACATATTTGCAGGGCAGCTTATAGCCCTTCGTGATTTTTGCGCTCCCGGTTTTGCAGCCGTGGAGCGTTTCACATTCCACCAGCAGCTCCGGTCCTGCGGCACGATGAATGCAGCCGTCCACACCGCCGCCACCCAGCAGCGACTCGTTGGCAGCGTTGACGATGGCGTCCACATTCATTTTTGTGATGTCATTTCTGACAATTTGAAGCGGCATTATTCTATCCTCCGTCCTATCAAAGCGGTATCGGTGTCCGGGCGATCAGAATGACCGCCAGAATCGCGCCCACAAATGCCGCTGCCCCTACGACCGCCAACACCTTTTTGTCGAGCTTCTTCTTCGCTGCCTTGCCAATCAGCGCAGCGCAAGCCATGCAGACAGCCGCAGCAACAAGCGCAATGCCCAGCGTTTCCCATAGCCAAGAAAGTTCATGTAGGATTTTCATGCGATCATCATCTCCTGTTCATTAAACCGGAATTTGACACTTTGTATTTATCGAGAATACTCTTGAAACCATTTTGCAAAGCGT
>OGRP01000433.1_pt1 | contig 43731 bp, 35 predicted proteins | sample 1553531 | NCBI WGS metagenome assembly OGRP01 (sample SAMEA2580045, study PRJEB22360) | human gut metagenome | biome: human gut; feature: human-associated habitat; material: faeces | place: Denmark | collected 2008/2010 | reverse complement strand
TTGGTATTTATTATAAAAAACTAACCAAATGTTTGTTTAATCGTAAAAACAGCTTTACATTTGCACCCCAGAAATCGACCGAATTGGGGTCTAACGTTTAATTTAAAAAACAAAGAAGATGAAAAAGGGTTTATTATTGGTAGTTGTAATGTTGGCAACTATCGCTGTAAAAGCACAAGACATTTACGTAGGCGGATCTTTGAATCTGTGGCGTAACAGTACAGGCAACACTACCTCTTTTAAAATTGCTCCGGAAATCGGATACAACTTTAATGAGACATGGGCATTGGGTGCTGAATTGGACTATTCACACAATTATGTTACAGGACAAACTGCAAACTCTGTATTTGTAGCTCCGTACATTCGTTGGTCTTATTGTGAAACCGGTGCTGTCCGTCTGTTTCTGGACGGAACTGCTGCTATCGGCTTCGTGAAAATTAAAGATGGAGACACTACCAAGGCTGGACAAGTGGGACTTAGACCGGGTATTGCCGTTAAATTGAACGATCACTTTTCTTTTATTGCCAAGTATGGTTTCTTGGGATATCGTAGAAATGTAAATACGCTTGGAGATTCTTTTGGTCTTGAACTTACCAGTGAAGATCTTTCAATTGGTTTCCATTACGCTTTCTGATAAGAGGAAAACAGTTTAATCAAATAGGAAAGGGAGTTCTCAAAAATAGGGAATTCCCTTTTTCTATGTATAAACTCTATAAATTACGCACTTGTTAACGAAAAAGTTGTTTAATACGAATTACAATTATACATTTGTATTGTTAAATAGGGAGGGGTAATAAAATCCCTTAGTATTAATTTAAAACTTTAAAATTATGAAGAAGAGTGTTTTGTTTGTTTTATTTGCACTGATTTCAGTGGCAGGTTTCTCTCAAATTACAGGTTGGAATGCCAAAGTAGGTATGAACTTTAGTAATTACACCGGTGATCTTGACCTGAATGCAAAGGTTGGATTCAAACTTGGTGGAGGTTTTGAATATGCTTTTGATGATACATGGTCACTGCAACCTTCATTATTCCTGACTAGCAAGGGGGCAAAGAAAGACGGAAGTAGCATTAATGCAATGTATTTGGAATTGCCGGTAATGGCTGCTGCGCGTTTCAATGTAGCAGATAATACTAATCTGGTGGTTAATGCAGGTCCTTATTTTGCTTGTGGTATTGCCGGTAAGACAAAGTTTGACTTAGGAAATAATACGGAACATAAAGAGAATACTTTCGGTGATGATGGTTTGAAACGTTTTGATGCTGGTCTTGGTGTGGGAGTCGCATTGGAGTTTGGTAAGATCATTGCAGGTTTGGATGGTCAATTCGGTTTAGTTGACGTACAAAAAGTTGGCAATCCTAAAAATATGAACTTCTCTATTATCGTGGGATATAAGTTCTGATAAGAAAACACTGAAAATACAGAAAGCCGTTGCAGAAGACAATTTGCAGCGGCTTTTTTAGTTCATGATTGAGAAAGTCATTTCTTTTATTGTGGGTATAATGGGAATGCACAGTCAGTTTACCATCGGCTTTTCATTAATCTGATAACTTCTTCAACTTTTTAAAGTGCTCGATTACGGCTAAATAGTTCTGATCCTGACAGGCATCGAATTTGTTCCAAAGATCTCCTAATACGACAGCCCCTCCAAAACCGAAATCTTTAATCTCCAGTAAATTATCTTCATTAATGCCTCCCAATGCCATTACTTTAGAGTCGATGATTTTCGCTCTTTGTGCTTCGCGCAATTCTTCGGCAGTATAGGTTGAATAGTAATTCACTTTAGAGATACTGTCATAGATAGGACTCATAAAAACATAATCATAAAAATGCTTTCTGTTTTTCACCTCTTCCACTGAATGGCACGAACAACTGATATGGCCATAATAGTCATGCGGCTCTTTGGGATTACGGGCATTCAGGTGGATTCCCATCAGATTGAATTCCTCTTTTAGATAAAAATGCTCATGCGTGACAATGCGGCGGTGATATTTCTCCGGAATAAGAGTCAGCAGCCGTTCTGAATACATAGCCGGAGTCTCCGGTTTCCTAAGATGTAGGACATCCAGCCCCTCTTCGAAAAGAGCGGTAATTATCTTATCTTCTTCGACAAAGAAGGTAGGGGTGGTAACTACAATTAGTTTCATTTCTTTCGTTAAAATTGGATTGTCTAGCAAAGTTACTAATTAACTATGTCAGAAACCAACCTTTATAGTGAAAATTTGTTAGATTGCAATGTCCGCAGGTCGATTGTCCATAGTTTACCGGCTAAAACATCTCCAAAATCACAGATAATTTTCAACACTTCCGTAGTTTCCACACTCCCGACAATAGCAGGAGTAACTCCCATTACACCTTTAGGCGGAGGAGGCATCCGCTGCATTTCTTCTTCGTCAGGATAAAGATCCCGGTAGTTTTTCTTCTGATTTCCGTAATTGAACACAGAAACCTGTCCTTCAAAACCACAGATGGCTCCATATACGTAGGGTTTTTCCTGTTTAATGCAGATGTCGTTAATCAGGTAGCGGGTGGCAAAATTGTCGCAGCCGTCGACCACTATGTCGTATTTCTGAATAATATCATATGCATTATCTTTCGTCAGCCGGGTAGAGTAGGGATAGATCCTGATCCCACTGTTGAGAGCGGAGAGTCGTCCGGCTGCACACAAGGCTTTCGGTTTACCCAATTCCTTTTCGGAATAGAGGACTTGCCGTTGCAGGTTAGTGATGCTTACCAGATCATCATCTACCAGTCCGAGACAGCCCACACCCGCACCTGTCAGGTAAAGGGCGATGGGAGAGCCTAACCCTCCCACGCCTACAATAAGCACTTTGGCTTCCTGCAGTTTCTTCTGACCTTCTTCTCCGATTTCGGGAAGTATGATTTGTCTGTCGTACCGCATCTGCTTATCTTTTAAAGTCAAAAGACTGGTCCCAATCCTTCCAGACCGGTTCACGGCCTAATCTCTTTAAATCACGTTCCACTTCAACCGCTTTCCGTTCGTCACTTACATGAAATTGTTCCAGCGTTTGAGGATAACTGTAATATCCTCCCGGTTCTGTTTTACTCTCTGCACTCATGGTTGTGACGCCGAGTGTTGCCATGTGATTTCGAATTTCTGCACTCTCACGGGTGGAATAGGAGATATCTACGTCATGGTCGAAGATTCGCATAGCGAATGTAAGTTGAGCCAGTTCCCGGTCGTTCATGACTACATTCGGCTGGAATCCGCCATTTTCAGACGGGCGCATACGCGGGAAATTTACGCTGTACTTTGTTTTCCAGTAATGCTTCTGCAGATAACGCAGATGATAAGCCATCATCGTAACGTCTGTCCGCCATTCTTCCAGACCGATCAGGACACCCATGCCAATTTTGTGTACACCTGCCTGTCCCATACGGTCGAAGCCGTTTACACGCCATTCGAATTTGGATTTCATGCCTCTCGGATGGTACGTTTTGTAATTTGCTCTGTTGTAAGTCTCTTGAAAACAGATCACTCCGTTCAGGCCATGATTTGCCAGTTCCTTGTATTCCTCCGCTTTAAGAGGCATTACTTCAATTTGCAGATTGCTGAAGTAAGGCTTCGCTAAATCCAGTGCCTTGGCAATGTACGGAACGCCTGCTGCGGCAGGATTCTCACCAGTTACAAGCAGCAGGTTTTCAAAGGGAGCCAACCGTTTGATGGCTTTGTATTCGTTGACAATCTCTTCCTCTGTCAGTATTGTTCTCTTCATCGGATTGCTGATGTGGAAACCGCAATAGACACAGGAGTTGGTACATGAGTTAGTCAGGTAGAGCGGTACGAACATGGAGATAGTCTTACCGAACCGTTCCATCGTATATTTCTGACTAAGGCGTGCCATCACTTCCAGATAAGGAGTGGCGGCAGGTGAAATCAGCGCCATAAAGTCGTTGACATCCAGATGCTCTTTTTTACCCAATGCACGGCGTACGTCGGCATCTGTTTTGGAATAGATGGCTTTTGTCGTCTCTTCCCAGGATATTTTTTCTAATTCGTCGGAGAACATTCTTATTAAATTGAGAATTGAAAATTAAAAATTAAAATGAGGGGAGGGCAGGTTCGGTCAGTGGGCTGACTTTTTGTTTCTCCCCACTCATTATTTGTTGGTTTTAGCGCTTTTCTTTAAATCGCGTGACAGTCTCATTGCACAGAAATTGGGTCCGCACATCGTACAATATTCTCCGTCGATATGATGTCCTGCACGGAAATAGGTCTGTGCCCGTTCCGGGTCGAGAGACAGGTCGAACTGATCTTTCCAGCGGAACTCATAGCGGGCTTTACTCAATGCGTTGTCCCGTACCTGTGCACCCGGATGACCTTTTGCCAGGTCAGCGGCATGAGCGGCTATCTTGTAGGTAATGACTCCTACACGTACGTCCTCCTTGTCGGGTAAGGCAAGGTGTTCTTTCGGAGTGACATAACAAAGCATGGCCGTACCCAGCCATCCGATTTGTGCGGCACCGATAGCAGAAGTGATATGGTCGTATCCGGGAGCAATGTCCGTCACCAACGGGCCGAGCGTATAGAATGGGGCGTCATGGCATTTCTCAATCTGACGTTCCATGTTCTCTTTAATTTTATGCATCGGAACATGGCCGGGTCCCTCGATAAATGCCTGAACATTCTTGTTCCAGGCACGAAGCACTAATTCTCCCATGGTATCCAGTTCGGCAAACTGCGCTTCGTCGTTCGCATCATAGATGGAGCCCGGGCGAAGTCCGTCTCCTAAGGAAACGGCTACGTCATATTGTGCCAGAATATCACAAATATCATCAAAGTGATCGTATAAGAAGCTTTCCTGATCGTGTACGAGACACCATTTGCTCATAATACTTCCTCCACGGCTGACGATACCGCACAACCGCTTGTCGGCAAGATGAACATTATGGCGGCGGATACCTGCATGGATGGTGAAGTAATCTACGCCTTGTTCACATTGTTCGATCAATGTATCCCGGTAGATTTCCCAGGTGAGGTCTTCTACTATGCCGTTCACTTTTTCAAGTGCCTGATAGATGGGAACAGTACCGACCGGTACGGGACAATTGCGGATGATCCATTCACGTGTTTCATGAATATTTTCTCCGGTGGAAAGATCCATCAAAGTATCTCCCCCCCATTTACAGCTCCACAATGCTTTCTCCACTTCTTCATCTATGCTTGAAGTAGTAGCTGAATTTCCGATATTCGTATTGATTTTCACAAGGAAGTTGCGTCCGATAATCATCGGTTCGGCCTCCGGGTGGTTGATATTGGCTGGTAATACGGCACGTCCCTCTGCAATCTCCTGACGGACAAATTCAGGAGTAATATGAGTGTTAATTCCCAGTTCCTCGCAATTCATGTTTTCGCGGATCGCTACATATTCCATTTCAGGAGTGATCATCCCTCTTTTGGCATACGCCATTTGAGTGATTGCCTCTCCTTTTTTAGCGCGATAGGGCAGGGCGATGTGCTCGAAGCGTAAGTGATCGAGACTTTTATCATCCCTTCTCATACGTCCGTATTCCGAAGTGATTTCAGGGAGTTGTTCCACATCGCCACGACTCACAATCCATTCTTCGCGCATACGGGGCAGCCCTTTTTTAAGATCGATGCTCATATTTGCATCGCTGAACGGTCCGCTGGTATCATATACATATATATCCGGATTGGGTGTTGCTATCTTTTCTTCGCCTTCAAAGCTGACACTGGGCACTTGTTCCACTTTCCGCATGGCTACACGGATATTCGGATAAAGTTTACCGGGTAAATAGACTTTCTGTGAGCGGGGAAATTTTATTTTTTGTTCCATAGTTTATTCGTTTTTAATCAAGAAAAGCCGTTAGAGGTGAACTTGCTTCTGCCACGAAGTCTACGGCTTGTAATCCTAATCCTGCTTCGTAAGCCTGTCTTCCGGCTTCTGTAGCCGCTTTGAATGCTTTTGCCATTTCTACCGGATTTCCGGCAACGGCTATTGCAGTATTTACTAATACAGCGGAAGCTCCCAGTTCCATTGCTTCGGCAGCATGACTGGGTGCACCGATACCCGCATCTACGACCACCGGGATACCTGCCTGTTCGATTATGATTTGCAGGAATTCTTTGGTCTGCAATCCTTTATTAGTACCGATTGGTGCACCGAGTGGCATAACGGTAGCTGCGCCCGCCTCTTCCAGACGTTTGCAGAGTACGGGGTCAGCCTGACAATAAGGCAACACGATAAAACCTAGTTTTACCAGTTCTTCCGTAGCTTTCAGTGTCTCGATAGAGTCAGGGAGCAGATAACGCGGGTCCGGGTGAATTTCCAGTTTCAACCAGTTTGTTCCAAAGGCTTCGCGAGCCAACTGTGCGGCAAAAACAGCCTCTTCTGCATTACGTACACCGGAAGTATTGGGCAATAGCTGAATATTCGGATGGATAATATGTTTCAGCATGTCATCCTCTTTGTTGTCCATGTCGATTCGTTTCATGGCAACAGTAACCATTTCCGTGCCTGAAGCCAGAATAGCTTGTTCCATTACTTCATTGGAATTGAATTTTCCTGTTCCCAGGAAAAGACGGGAGTTAAATTCGCGTCCCGCAATTACTAACTTTTCCATTCTATGTATTTTAGTTGATTATTTAAATGCTAATTTATGAGTTCACCACAGAGGACGCAGAGGACACGGAGGTCTGATGATTTCTTATTCATTATGGAGTTACACAGAGTATATGTGTTTATCATTCTGTTTTAGGAAAGAACGAAAAACTCTGTGTACTCTGTGGTGAATCAATGATTCTACGTGTCTCTTCTACCGGATTGTCCGCTCCGAGAATGGTTCCTGACAGGGCTATCCCGTTGACTCCTGTATGAAGTATGGCAGGGATATCCTCATAAGTGATTCCTCCAATCGCTACTACGGGGATTTCGATATTCGCCTTTTTCATCTGTGAAAGGATGGAGGAATAACCTTCCAATCCCAGTACAGGGCTTAAATTCTTTTTAGTGGTAGTAAACCGGAAAGGACCGATGCCGAGATAATCGGCTCCGGCACGGTAGTGCTGTACGACATCTTCGAATGTATTTGCGGTGCCGCCGATAATGAAGGCTTCTCCAAGTATCTGGCGAGCTTGGTCGATAGGCATATCTTTTTTACCCAGATGCACACCGTCCACTTCCAGCTTTTGCGCCAGTTCGACGTGGTCGTCCAGAATCAAGATCGCTTCGTGTTCTTTGCAGAGCGGTTTCAGTTGCAAGGCTACTGCCTCCACTTCTTCGGGAGAAGCGTCTTTCATGCGTAGCTGGATCCATTTGCACCCTCCTTCGAGTGCCATACGTGCCGATTCGAGGTACGAATACCGTTCGGTCTGATGCGTGATAAATTGTAGACTGACCATTCCCTTATCCTCCGCAAGCAGCTTTGATAATCACCAGGTTGTCGTTCTCATGCAATATGAAACCTTCCCATTCGGTACGGGGAATCATTTTGTTGTTTACGGCGATAGCAATGCCTTGAACAGGAAGTTCGAGCTGTGCTGTCAGTTGTGTAAGGGTAGAATCAGGAATAATTTCCACCTCTTTGTTGTTCACTTGTACTTTCATTGTCCTATCAGAATAAATAAATTGAAAGTAAATACAAAGAGCGTGCTTGAATGGAAAGGCGATAACGAAGAAACACAATCCCTACGTCAGTACTAACTGCATCAGGTTCCTAGGGTATAATCTCAGCCCCTCGAGGGGCACCCCTTTGTCTTTACAGGGGCAAAGTAAGCGAAAAAGAAACAGAAAAACACTAAATCATCCGATTTTTTTTCATTTTTCTGTTGATTTTTGTTTTTTGATGGGATGGGAAAAGATAAACCGGGCACCATTCTTATAGCTTTTGTCAATCCAGATATCACCTCCCATATATTGGATGGTCAGTTTGCAGATGGCCAGTCCCAATCCCGTACCCTGCATGAATTCATTCAGCTTTTCGAAACGTTGGAATACGAGTTCCTGCTTGTCTTCGGGGATTCCTGTGCCGGTATCAGTCACGGAGAACAGCATACATTGCTTTTCCTCATCCACTTTATAATCCAGCGTGATACTTCCTCCGGCGGGAGTGAATTTCAGAGCATTATTCAGTAGATTGATAATAATCTGTTGCAGGCGTAACGGGTCTGTGTAGAGCTTATAGGGTTCTTTAGGCATTTGAAGTTTGATGTCTACATCCATTGTCTTGTTCCGGTTGGTCAGGGTAATCATATTCTGGCAATGGTTCACCAGCTCACACCATTCATAATTGAATTGCAGTTTCCCTGATTCCAGACGTGATATATCCAGTACGTCACTAATCAATTGTAGCAGTAAATTAGAATTGGTCTGGACAATATCTGCGTATTCTTTCAGTTCCTTATTTTGCTCAACAGAGCCGATAATCAGGCTGGAGAAACCGACAATGGCATTTAAAGGTGTCCGTATCTCGTGGCTCATATTCGAAACAAAGGCACTTTTCAACTGATTGGCTTCTTCGGCACGTTCCTTGGCGTCACGTAATTCAACTTCAGACTCTTCCAGCTTCTTTTTATCTTCCCGTAATTGTTTCGTCGTTTTTTCAAGGTGGTTCTTCAGGATTCTAGTCCGGTAATAGTAATACAAGGAAATCATCAGGCTTCCTACTAATACGAGAAATATGATCAGGATGAACTGCACTTCTGTCTTGTAAGCTACAAAGAACGGGATGGGCTGATTGATGACCATTGAGTTGACAGGTAACTTCTTGTCTTCAAATCCCCATTCTTTTAGTTTCTTCGCATCAAATTTATATCTGTTGGGCAAGATATTGATACTGCTGATATCAGTTTCCTTCTGGTCTAAAAAACGGTAAGCATATTCTCCCATGCTTTTTCCCACTCCTTCATATTGCGGGACATATCCTCCGATAGCCCAGTAACCAATGGCAGTGGAAGTCATACTGAACACAGGCAGGAGAGGATTGGCTTTGGAGAAAGCATAAACAGAGTTGCTCATGTAGGTGATACCCCGGCTGTCGATTCTCCAGATGCCAAGTAACATTGCCGTGTTTCTGGGAAGATTGCGCAATTGATTGACAGCCATATCAAGTGTATGGATGCGACCGTCGATGTAAGTGATAGATAACTGCGGGAAATGCTGCAGGTTTTTCTTGAACCATGCCAGTTCGGCAAGTCCGTTGTATGTATTATCCGATACAAATACCAGATGCTCGGTATCCGGATAGAAATCCTGTATCATTTCTATGTCTTTGCTGATATTGTATTCGTATGAATTACAGTATTTTACATTATATTCTTTCATTCGTTCCGTTAAGTCGATACTTACTGGATTATAGTCTCGGATATCGATCGAATCCTCCGGAATACGGATTCCGTTGCGTGATGCCATTGCGCAAAAAACAGGAAGCTGCTTGTATTTTTCATCTTCAAGATGGAGGAAACTGCTCCATGCTTCCCCACCCAGAAGAATCACTAATTTAGCTTTCGGATGCTTATCCAGAATATCGGTTAATGTTTTTTTCCATTGGTGTGCCTGCGTTAAGTCTGTTGCATTCATGTTTTCTACGATGGTCGAGTATTTTCCTCCCAATCGGGTGTAAGTTTCTATAAATGTACTGATGTTGTCGTAGGTATATTTAGTATCCGAATTATAAGAGGTGATGAACAGAATTTCTCCCGCAGATTCTTCTGTGGTGGCAGCATTGCAAAAAAGAGGGAAGAAAAGGATTGCAATGGAGACGATAAATCGTATTTTTTTTCTTTTATATAGTATCATAATTGTTTGTTATGTTGGATTATTAGTTGCAAAAATACAACTAATGCGTCTGATATACAATAAAAGTCAGTTTTTTTTAGTCTGTAAAAAAGGTCGCTGTGAAATACACAACGACCTTTTCATAAGTATAGTTTAGTCTATGAAATCCGATTACATTCTTTTTTCAACCACATCCCAGTCGATGATATCCCACAGGGCGTTAACATGGTCGGCACGGCGGTTTTGGTAATCCAGATAATAAGAGTGTTCCCAAACGTCAAATCCGAGAAGCGGTTTCAAACCGGCGCGTACTGGGTTGCTTCCGTTCACTTCTTTAGTGATTTTCAGTTTACCGTCTTTATCTACGGATAGCCAGGCCCATCCTGAACCGAACAATCCGACTGCTGCTGCATTGAATTCTTTCTTGAAGTTTTCAAAGCTGCCGAAGTCACGTTTGATGGCTTCTCCCAGTTTGCCGGTTGGCTCCTTTTTCGAAGGTTTCGGGGCAAATTGCAGGAAGTACAGATTGTGATTCAATACTTGTCCGGCGTTATTGAATATAGCTCCATCCGGTGCGGCTGCAACGATTTCTTCTACCGTTTTACCTTCATATTCTGTACCGGGCACGAGGCTATTCAGATTATTTACATACGTTTGTAGATGTTTTCCGTAATGGAAATCTATTGTTTGCTGACTGATTACAGGTTCCAATGCATTGTTTGCATAAGGAAGTTTAGGCATTTCGTAAGTCATGGTCATCATAATTAAAGACATTAATATAGTATTCATAATGTTACAAGTTTTAATCGGCTTGTTATACTATAATAACAGAAGCCCTCTGCAAAATGTTCACACTATCTTGCTTTATTTATAAATGTACTGTATACGTTCCACATCTTTCGGATGATCACGGTTGGTACGGCAGGTCCATTGGCCCGTATTGTCATATTCATAATAAGAATTACTATCGATCCGGTTTCCGTATTTATCGTACAGGCAGATCAGGCATCCGGATGTTTTCTGGTTATTGCCCAAAATCCGTTGGTAGACGATCTGTGTCAGATAGCCGTATTTATCGTATTCATAAGCATCTTTTTGTGATATAATCTGATCCGGAGAGTTGGCGAAAAGCAAATTTTGATGTTGCGATGAAATCAATCTGCCCTTATCATCATATTTGTTTGCGGTGTACGCCTGAAGTTCTCCATTCTTATTATACTCTTTGGTTTCGGTCAATAACCCCTGTTTATCATAGGAACTTATGATAACTCTTCCGTCTGTATACTTGAGTGAATCACTCTCGATACTTCCATCCGTACCGATACGGCGTGTCCGCCGGTAGAGGTCCGTTTTGGTTTTCGGATTCGTTTGCACTTCAAAGATGCAGTGGCCTTGCGGATCGTATAATCTGTTCGTTTGTATTTCATTGCTTGGCTGACCGTTTCTTATGGTAAGCGACAGGGTGGAAATGAGCTGTCCCTTATCGTCATACGAATAAGTGGTCGATATATTTCCTGTACTGTCATTTTCCGCAGACTTTATCAATCGTCCTCCATTATAGTATTTCACAGAGGTAGGGGTGGATACGATTGTTTGTAGGATAAACGGTGTCCGTAGTGCATTAGCCTGGTCACGAAATTCCTTGTACCTGTGTGTGCAAAGAAAATCCTGCAGCATGCTCAATGATTCGGAACTGACAATGGCAGCTTTTAAAAGCTCGAAATCAGCCTTTTCACTAAGATATTCAAGATCATCCAGATGAGTACGCGCAGTGGAAGTCAGGTAAGGTGATTGCTTATACTCGTCAATGATCTGCCGGATGGCTGTCGCATTTCCTTTTTCCCGGAGGCTGTCGATCCCTTGAAACAGAAAATCGTCGTATAGCGTGCGAACTTCCGGAAGGAATGGACGCGTATCTTTATCAGTGAAAAATTTCTGCATATCGGCATTATCAAAGAATGCCTTGAAATTCTCCGATGTCGGATTACTCTTTACGATCCGGTAAAGCCGTTTGTTTTCCGCAGCGTTGATTTGAGAGATAAATTTGCCGTTCGGATATTCCGTGATGTACGTTTGATAAATATTCAGCGTGGGTGTTTTCAGCATACCTTCCAGTAAGGCCATTTCACGGATGTCCCGTACCTTTTGTAAAATGGCGGAGTCTGCCGGATAACCGCTTGACTGGATGCTGTCCATCAATGTCTTGCTAAAAGGAATCTGGTCTTTCGAAGCCTCCAGAACAGAGATGACAGCTTGTTCCGCTTTGTCTTGCACGTTGGAAAGTTGTATCTTCTCTTCTTCGCAGATATTCGGGAAATAGGCTTTCGCAGCCTTTTCATAGCATCCGAAATAATTGGCGGCGGCTTGTTCGCTTTGCTCGTTCCATAATTCGTTGAGCACATCCAATAATGCCAGTTCTTCGGCGTAATAGCTTTGAGTCTCGGTGTCTATCTTATCACGGTTCTTCTGCCATTTGTCGGCGTCATTATCGTTCAGATACCTTAGCAGCTTTTCCAGGCGGCTCTGCTTTTGTGCCATTGCCTGTGGGATGCAGGCAACCAGAAACAAACTCAAAATAATCGATAAAAATATACTTCTTTTCATTGCTTTTTGGTGTTAGGTTAAAATAGTTAGTGATGAAAATTCATAAAAATACCTTCATTCTCGAATGAATATTATACTTTTGTATTGAGAACAAATTTGAGTGCCAAGGGTTTGTTAAAAATCCACATAGTTTTTATAATGCTGTTATGAATACCAATTATATAGAGGAATTAAACGAGAGTCAGTGTGCAGCAGTGACTTATAATGACGGTCCTTCACTGGTGATAGCCGGTGCCGGTTCGGGAAAAACGCGTGTATTGACTTATAAAATCGCTTACTTGCTGGAGCAGGAGAACGGGTATAATCCATGGAATATCCTTGCATTAACCTTTACCAATAAGGCTGCACGTGAGATGAAAGAGCGTATTGCCCGTCAGGTCGGTATGGAACGGGCACGTTATTTGTGGATGGGAACTTTCCATTCCATCTTCTCACGGATTCTTCGTGCCGAAGCACAATATATCGGTTTTACTTCCCAGTTCACCATCTATGATACGGCTGATAGTAAAAGTCTGCTTCGCTCCATCATCAAGGAGATGGGATTGGACGAGAAAACGTATAAGCTGGGAGTAGTGCAAGCACGCATCTCCAATGCCAAGAACCATCTGGTTACTCCCACGGGGTATGCTGCCAATAAAGAGGCCTACGAAGGAGATATGGCCGCCAAGATGCCTGCTATCCGTGATATCTATACCCGTTATTGGGACAGATGTCGTCAGGCAGGTGCAATGGATTTCGATGATTTACTGGTGTACACCTATATTTTATTCCGTGACTTTCCGGAAGTGTTGGCACGCTACCGGGATCAGTTCCGTTATGTGCTGGTAGATGAGTATCAGGATACGAATTATGCGCAGCATAGCATTGTCCTGCAACTGACTAAAGAAAATCAACGGGTCTGTGTAGTGGGAGACGATGCGCAAAGTATCTATTCTTTCCGTGGGGCGGATATTGACAATATTCTCTATTTTACAAAAATCTACCCCAATACGAAAGTCTTTAAACTGGAGCAGAATTACCGTTCCACGCAAACCATTGTTTGTGCTGCCAACAGCCTGATTGAGAAGAATGAACGTCAGATACGGAAAGCCGTGTTTTCAGAGAAAGAAAAGGGGGAACCTATCGGTGTGTTTCAGGCGTATAGCGATGTGGAAGAGGGTGATATTGTAGCTAATAAGATTGCAGAACTGCGTCGGGAGTATCGCTACGGATATGCTGATTTTGCTATCCTGTATCGTACGAATGCACAAAGCCGTATTTTTGAAGAGGCTCTTCGGAAACGAAGTATACCTTATAAAATTTACGGAGGACTTTCGTTCTACCAGCGAAAAGAGATAAAAGATGTGATTGCTTATTTCCGTTTGGTAGTGAATCCGAATGATGAAGAAGCATTCAAGCGAATCATTAATTATCCGGCGCGTGGCATTGGAGATACGACGGTCGGGAAGATTATATCGGCGGCTACCGATCATGGTGTAAGTCTTTGGGCGGCACTCTGCGAACCATTAACTTATGGGTTGGATATAAATAAAGGAACGCATGCGAAACTGCAAGGCTTTCGTGAATTGATAGAAAGTTTCATTGTTGATCAGGCGGATAAGAACGCTTATGAAATGGGAACGAATATCATCCGTCAGTCCGGCATTATCAATGATGTCTGTCAGGACACATCCCCCGAGAATCTAAGCCGTAAGGAAAATATAGAAGAGTTGGTGAATGGTATCAACGACTTCTGCGCTTTGCGGCAGGAGGAGGGTAACCCGAATGTGTCTCTTACCGATTTCCTTTCGGAGATTGCATTGCTTACCGATCAGGATTCCGATAAGGCGGATGATGGAGAAAAGATAACGTTGATGACAGTCCATTCGGCTAAAGGATTGGAGTTTAAGAATGTATTTGTGGTCGGTCTGGAAGAAAACCTGTTTCCCAGTGGGATGGTAGGAGATTCTCCCCGGGCACTGGAAGAAGAACGTCGTTTGTTCTATGTAGCAATTACTCGTGCGGAGGAACATTGTTATCTGTCTTTTGCCAAAACCCGTTTCCGTTATGGAAAGATGGAATTTGGAAGCCCCAGTCGTTTCTTGCGTGATATCGATGTTCATTACTTGCAACTGCCGCATGAGGCAGGAGTGAGCCGGGCTGTCGATGAAGGTGCGGGACGTTTCCGCGCTTCCTTACAGCAACGTCCGAAAGCACAGATCATTGCTCCCAGCGTACCGAGGAATTTGAAGAAAGTTAGTACTGTTAGCCCAAGTAACGGTGCACAGGCAACCTCTTCCACTTCGGCATCGGTAGCAGGAGTACAGGCCGGACAGATGATAGAGCACGAACGTTTCGGATTGGGTGAAGTGATTAAAGTAGAAGGAACGGGAGACAATGCGAAAGCAACTATTCATTTTAAAAATGCGGGAGACAAACAACTATTATTACGTTTCGCTCGTTTTAAAGTGGTAGAATAAATAATAACACTAAATAGAGAGACTCATGAAGAAACAACTAACAGTAATTTTGCTTTCCGCTTTGATTTTGAGTGGATGTGCGTCGGGGCGTATGGGAAATCCGGGAGCTATCATGGCAGGTGCTTCTATCGGAGGTAGTCTGGGAGGTTCGATAGGTGGACTTATCGGAGATAATAATCGTGGCTGGAGAGGCGGTTACCGTGGTTCTGCTATTGGGAATATTGTGGGAACCATTGCCGGTGCGGCTATTGGAAACGCGTTGACGGCGCCAAGACAAGAGCAAATAGAGGAAGATGCGTATATTCCTGAAGTGAGGGAAGTCCGTGTGCAAAAATATAAGAAGCAGCCACAGGTGCAACAGCCTATTTCTCAACTGAAGTTGCGCAAGATCCGTTTTATAGATGATAATCGCAGTCATGTGATTGATGCGGGAGAAAATAGCAAGATAATCTTTGAGATTATGAATGAAGGGAGAAATCCAGTTTATAATGTAGTTCCTGTGGTAGAAACGGTGGGGAAGGTGAAGCATCTCGGCATTTCTCCTTCCGTGATGGTGGAGGAAATTCTTCCGGGTGAAGGCATCCGTTATACCGCTTCCATTCATGCAGGTGAAAAATTGAAAGACGGTGAAGTGACATTCCGTGTCGCAGTGGCGGACGAGAATGGAGTGATTTGTGATTCGCAAGAATTTACCCTGCCTACACAGCGCGGAAACTAGAAATAACAGCCCGGAATATCCGGTTCAAACATAGTGACGGTATATGCCTGGAATAGTGACGCTATCCTAAGCATATACCGTCACTATGTTGGTGGGATAGCGTCACTATTTTAATAGCCATCTCCATATAGGAATTATATGTATTGTTTTGTTGCCGATAGTTATTTCCTCGGTTTCGTCATCAGTCAAAATTATTCCTTCGGTGAGATTATAGGTATTGAGTGCGGAAATTAATCCATTTATTTTACGCTGCCTTGTTTTTTCATCTTTCATCGAACGGGTGACTTGGCAGGCAGATACAATATGTCCGTTTTCACGCATAATGAAGTCGCACTCTATTCCGTCATTATGATAATAGATATCTTTTCCCTGGCGCTTTATTTCTATAAATACCAAATTCTCAAGTAATTGCCCGATGTTGTCGGTCGCATTGAATCCCACTTTGCCAATAATGGCATTATCTATGAAATACACTTTCTTTTGGTTGTTCATCTGTTTTTTTACAGACCAGTCGAACTTCATTACCTGAAATAGCAGATAAGTATTTTCAAGATATTCCAGATAGTTTTTGACTGTTTCCGTATGTTTGATACCTATCGTTTTTGCTAACGAACTGTACGAGAAACGTTTCGTAGCATTGCTGGCTAAGTAATAAACCATTTCCAGCAATTCTCTTTCACCATTTAGTTTGTTTCGAGTGACAACGTCTTTATAAATAATATTCTCATAAAGAGTGGATAGGTAATTGTTGTTCCGGTCTTTTATATAACGGGGAAAACCGCCAGTTTTCAAGTATTCGTCGAAGTGTTTTTTTAGCATACTTTTTCCGGTAGTAGTATAAAAGTCCTTTTGTTGCGGATATGCTTCCTTCATTTTTAGAAATTCGGGAAATGAGAAAGGGTATAGTTCAATTTGGCAATAACGTCCGGTGAGGTGTGTGCCTAATTCTCTACTTAGCATATTGGCATTAGAGCCTGTAACAAATACCTTACATCCACTGTCATGCAACCTTCTTACAAATCTTTCCCAACCGGGAATATTCTGTATTTCATCAAAATAAAATGTTTTTTGTTCTCCAAACAATTCGATGAAAGCTTCATATAAGGTTTGAAAATCATCGACTTTGAAGTTGATAAGCCGCTCATCATCAAAATTCATGTAAAAGTCTTGTTCTGACTGTTGCGAACGTATTTGCTGTAAAAGAACAGATTTTCCGCATCTTCTTATACCAGATATGACTAGCACTTCGGGATTGTTTACACAACTCATGTCAATATCCCTTTCTATCATTTGGGATATGTCTTTTTCACGCTGGTCGAATATGATATGCTTTAATAATTCTTTCATGATAACTGGGCTTTTGATTGCAAAGATATAAAACTTCTCATTATAAACGAATATAAAATGCTAAAATTGCTCATTGTGAATGAGTGAAAAGTGATAATACTTCTCGTTGATAATGAATGATAGATAGCAACTTTCATTTTCAATACAACAATGATACGGTTAGAAATAACAAATTCAGTCTCTATCTGTGTAAGATACGCGTAAAAACATTATCTTTGTTCATGTTTCAACTAATGCATTAGGTTTATATGAAAGAGATATTCAGAAGATATCCTATCGGGATACAGAATTTTGAGCAGTTACGTAATATGAATTGTGTATATATTGATAAAACCGCATTGGTTTATCAATTAGTCCATACTGATACTGTGTATTTTCTTAGCCGTCCCCGCCGCTTTGGAAAAAGTCTTCTAGTCTCTACTCTAGAAGCTTATTTCTCCGGAAAAAAAGATTTATTTAAAGGACTGGCAATAGAACAGTTGGAACAGGAATGGACTGTTTATCCTGTGTTGCATATTGATTTCAGCAGAACAAAATATACCACTATCGAAGATTTGCAAGAGCAATTGAATCTTTATCTAAGCGAATGGGAGAGGACTTATGGGAAAAATGAAGAAGAAACGAGCTATGCAGCCCGTTTAACCGGTTTGCTTCAACGAATTTATCAACAGACAGGAAAGCAGGTTGTCGTATTGATTGACGAATATGATGCACCTTTATTGGATAGTAATAGTGACTCTGCTTTACAAGGACAATTGCGAACTGAAATGCGGAAGTTCTTCAGTCCTCTTAAAGCACAAGGGCAATATCTTCGTTTCTTGTTTTTGACAGGAATCAGCAAGTTCAGCCAGATGAGTATATTTAGTGAGCTGAATAACTTGCAGAATATCAGCATGAGCGATGATTATAGTGCTATTTGTGGTATTACAGAGCAAGAGTTGCTAAGTCAGATGCAACCGGATATTGAGAGGATAGCTCAAGCGAATAATGAAACCTATGAAGAAGCTTGTCGGCATTTGAAACGGCAGTATGACGGTTATCATTTCAGCAAGAATTGTGAAGATATTTACAATCCGTTCAGCCTTTTCAATGCATTTTCGCAAAAAGATTATAAGAGCTTTTGGTTCTCTACCGGCACGCCTACTTTCTTGATTGAAATGTTACAGCGAATGGACTTCAGTCTTAATCTATTGGAAAAGATGGAAGTGAAAGACGAAGATTTTGATAAAGCGACAGAGGTTATTGCCGATCCGATTCCTGTGCTTTATCAGAGTGGCTATTTGACTATTAAAGGATATGAACCTCTCTTTCGTACATATACATTAGGTTATCCCAACGAAGAAGTTAAAATAGGCTTTATTGAGACGTTGATCCCTTCCTATCTCAATCAACCGACACGAGAAAGTAACTTTTATGTAGTCTCTTTTGTAAGAGACCTGATGAAAGGTGATATTGAGCAATGTCTTCTTCGTACTCGTTCTTTCTTTTCATCTATACCTTATGATTTGGAGAACAATCAGGAGAAACATTATCAGACTATTTTCTATTTATTATTCCGTTTAATGGGTCAATATGTAGATGTAGAAGTAAAGAATGCTATTGGCAGGGCTGACGTGGTAATAAAGATGTCCGATGCAATTTATGTATTTGAATTTAAGGTAGATGGAACTCCCGAAGAAGCATTGGCTCAAATTAATAGTAAACAATATGCTATTCCTTACGAGATAGATCATCACAAGGTTGTCAAGGTCGGAGTGAATTTTGATAGTACAACACGGACTTTGGGAAAGTGGGTGATAGAGCATGAAACAAGGTAACAAGAAAGGAGACGAACCTATGCCGAGTAATTATATTCGTTTCGATTGGGCTATGAAGCGTTTATTACGCAATAAAGCCTATTTTGTAGTTCTTGAAGGCTTTTGTGGTATTTGTAAGTTACTGTTTTGTCCATAGAGGAAATAAAGAGGCTGTAATCAATTGCTTCTATCATATAATTGTTAATATCCTATATCATGTCTAAGATGTGATATAGGATTTTTTATATACGGAAATATTAGAATAAGAACATTCATAAAAATGGGATACTTTATGCGTTTCTTCTGTTTGAATTTGGAGCCAAGATATGATGTGCAAGTAAATATGCGAATGATGAAGGATTACAAAGATTCATAATGCTTCTGTTTGTATGTTGTCATGGTAACCATTGTTTGAAATAAATGACTAATCGTGGATATTTGTTTGTAAATTCGTCTTTTTATGGTATTTTGCTATATATGTTTTTGATAAAATAAAGTTTGAAATAGCAAGAAATATGTCAGTTATATTGAGTCATCCCGATGAACATCTCATTGGTCGGTGAGAAAAGAGTCGTTCCTCACCGATCAACGATACGTTCCTTTTAAAGGATTAGAGCTCGTTTAGTGGAGAATAGTACGTTTTTTATCCCTTAATTATGCATTTATTGGTCTGCAAATGTATATTCTTGCGTTAATTTATGCATTTATTTCTCTTTTTGCTTCAGTTTTGATTTGAAATAAAAGTGGAGAATCTTAAAAATAGAACAGATTTCTCACGATGACTAATAAAGTTCATATTTCATTCTCTAGTGAAAAATTGCAAGAGTCTTGTTTATTCATTGTATGGATATTACTTGTCTTGTTTAAATAATGTTATCTTTGTGCTTGAAAAGGATATAAAATGAAATACGATGAGAACTAAAAATATTATTCTGTTAGCTATTATTGCTTGTATTGGTGGAGTTGCATTTTTTTTTGCTTGCAGGTACATTTATGAATCTAAGTTATCCACCCTTAAAGAGGAGGCGAAAGAAGCTTTTATTAAGGCATTTAATCAGGAACTGAAAAGTCGGAATGTGGAAAGGGAAGGTCCTTTGATGCTTACTCTTCCGGATGTATCAAATGTGGGATTTACAGAATTACCGGATTCGGTAATCTATGCAGATTCTACAGGTGTATATAAGTTAAAGTTAGATAAGGCAAAACATTACAATAATATAGCGACAGATACTAGTGTTCGTTTGCTGCATAGCATTGCTTTTAAAGAACATCCCATTCAGCCGGATTCATTAAATCTTATTTGGAAGAAGTATTTAAACGAATCGGGTATCTTAATGGAAGCAGCATTATGTGTTTCCGTTGTAGATAGGTTTGGTGATGTGACATCGGTATCTACCTCTTATAGTGAATGGCGTAAGTTCTCAAATTTAGTGTTTATTGTTTCTATAGGCTATGCTTGTGAAATAGAGGTAATGGCTTATCTTCATTATTCCGTATGGAATATAATATACATGGAAATTATTTGGGGTTTATTGATATACATTGTTTGTATATATATGATTTATAAATTTATTTTATTTGTTCAAAATAAAATATTTTCTATGAGAAAGAAAGAAGTTATAGAAAAGCCTATTATAAAAATAGTGAAAGAAATGAATGATAGTTCTTCTATACGTTCTTATAAATTACATGAAGGCTTTATATTTCATGCAGATCAAAAAGTAATAGAGTTTAATGGGCGACAAAAGTATTTGCAGCCACAGCCTAGTAAGCTATTGGAGCTTTTTCTTAGAATGGAAGAAACAGGATATGTTTTAAAAAATAGTGATATTAGTGAGAATCTGTGGTCTGATGGAAGTGCTACAAATGATCGAATTCATAAAGCGGTAGCACGTTTGCGTTCTAACATAAAAGAGTTAGATTCTTCTATTGATATAGAAAAATGTGTAGATGGGTATCAATTGGTTCTATAATCTAAAATTCTTTTAATAGCTATAAACCTCGATGAAATGGCAATTTTTAGATAATTGTAATGTCCCTTTAGATTATAATTTATAGTAGGTCAGAAATGGTCAGCCACATTTTATAGCTTCTTTTTGTCAGTTTACTACCTTTGTTCACATATTAATCTTATTACAAAAAACAATATGAGAAAACTGGTATTATTCTTATTTTTATGTATAATGGTGTATTTAACAGTAAAACGTCCAGTTAATCACCACGTTTCATTCAATACATTACTCAATTATAATATAGAGGCTTTAGCTGCGGGTGAAGGTACAAATATGTATAAATGTTTGGGATCAGGATCTGTAGATTGTCCGATAGCTCATGCTAAGGTTAAATATGTTTTTGGAGGATATAGCCTTGAAGAGTGATATTAAGTATCTGTTTTTTTTCTTTTTATTTCTGATTTCTTGTAGTAAGAAACATAAAGAATATGCGGACAATGTATTTGCTTATTCTGAATTTCCACAAGAAAAAGAGCTAAAAGGAGAAGTAATAGAGCTTGATACAGCCTTGTTTCGTTATCCTTTTCGGATACGGATAGAAGGGGATAAAGCCATTGTGATGGATTTACATGGTCTTGATCATTATGGACACTTATTTCAATATCCTGGTTTTCAGTATTTATCTTCTTTTGGAAAGCGTGGTGATTCACCAACAGAAATGTTATCAATGGAAAACTTTCGTTTACAAAATTATGGAGTTTGGACATTGGATGCCAATAAAAGTGAATTAACTAGGTTAGACTTTTCTTCATCCGGTGATTCACTGCTTCGTGACGAAGCGGTAACATTGGATGAAGATATACTTCGGCCACTTGATTTTACTATATATAATGATACAACATTTATTATTCCTGACTATTCCGGTGAAAATCGTTTATGTCGAGTTAACTGTAATGGGAAGCTTATAGATAAGATAGGGATTATTCCGACTATTGATGAAAAAGCATTGAAAAATGCTCGTCCAGCGTTAGCCCAAGCATGGAGGAGTTTCCTTGACTACAATCCTAATAACGGAATATTGGCGACAGTCACTCAATTGGGAGAGGTTGTTGAGGTCTATAATTTGAAAGATAATATCCATGTTATTCGTATAGGTGAGCATGGTGAACCTGAATTTAAAATATCAGATGGATATGGTATACCAACGGGTGTTATGGGATTTAGTGATGTACAAGTAACAGATAGTGCCATTTATGCAGTATTTCATGGAACGTCTTTTAAGGAAATAGCAAGACAAAGCGGAAGGCTTCCTGATGGAGGAAAATATATTTATGTATTTAGTTTGAAAGGAGAGCCGTTATGCAAATATGTGCTCGACCATTATATATATGGTATTTGGGTGGATGAAGCTACTAAAACAATAATAGCGACGGATGTAAATAATGATCAGCCAATACTTAAGTTTAGCTTTGGCTGAATGAGAGAATTAACTTGATTAGAGGAGCAGGATGATGAGTTTGTTCATCTTGCCGGATTTGCTTACATATCACCTGCTCCTAAACCTTTAAAAAGATTCCGATGCAAACATAAGGATAAAAAATTAATGTAGCAAATTATTGCTATTCTGTTGAAATGATAGATACGGAAGAAAAACGAAAAAGTACAAATTAAAAAGCTACAAAATGAAAAAGAAAATAATGGGGCTTATAGTCGTCGTTGCTATTACCGCTATTGCTGGATACAATATGTTTACTTCATCAAATGATGTAAAGCTGTCTAGTTTAGTTATGGTAAATATGGAGGCATTAGCTCAAGGCGAATCCTCAGGAGGAAATTGTGAGCCTTCAGATAGCCAAGAATGTTGTGTATGTAATGGTGTTCATTATACTTATCAGGCTTCTGTTAATGGGAGCTGTGATACAAGAAGTGACTGTAGTCACTGGTAATAATTGAGTTGAATTAAGCTACCTTATAAGAAAGTCATCAGTATTTATCTGTTAAGGTAGCTTTTATAAATATTACTATGTATAAAAATATAATTATAATTATTGTATTCTTTTTAATTAGTTCTTGTGCTTTAAAAAAAACTGATGTTCAAAGAATTAACTTGCAATCACAAGTGCTGAATGATGAGATATTCACTATGATGCCTGGAGATTTGCTCTTGGTTGACAATTATTTGGTTTGGTCTGATCCATTTGCTCGAGATTATTTCTTGCATGTACATAGTTCATTAACCGGTGAAGAATTAGGGGTAATGGGAAAGATAGGAGAAGGACCTAAAGAATTTGTTACACCTGTAATTAATAGATATTGTGTAAATCATCAAATTTTTGCAGTAGATGCTAATGGAAAGACAATTGGTTACTTGTCTATTGATAGTTTGATAAATGGTAAAGAGCCTTTTTGTGAGGTAACAGATAAAGAAAACGAAATGAAGATGGAAAAAATGGATCATGATTTGTATATTAAATCTACTGATAATGGTTCAGATGCATATTTTCGAACAATAATAGATGGGCAAGAGTCATTGTGGGGCGTTTATCCAATACCTGAAATGAAAGAACATATTGGCAGTTATAAATCTTATGATCCGGTGGAAGGATTATTTGTTTTTTCTTCTTTTAATTTCCCGTATTTAGCTTTATATAAGAGAGAAAAATCAACTTTTACTTTACAATGGGAACATAAATCAGTTGAAGAAAATTATATCATTACAAATGGGAAAATCGTTTTTGATAGAAAAATAAAGGGAGTACGTGATGTATGCATGAGTAAAGACTATATTATTACTTTGGAGCGTGATCGTGAAAAAGATCCTATGGATGAAACAACAGTTCGTCGAGATATAAGTAAATGTCCTCATACTGTGTTTTTGTATGATTATGCGGGACGTTTATTAAGGATTGTAGATGTCGGGATGCCTATCATGCGAATAGCAGCTAATAGAAATAGTAATGTACTATATATGATAGGTGGTAATCCTGATTATGTATTAGCTAAATGTGAATTATGAGAATTAGATTGTTGACCATAGTACTTTGGGGAGAGATTTGTTTGACGGGTTGTGTCTCATCTTCATCTACAGTGCCACTTGTATACAGTAGTATCTTTTCTAAAGATACTACTGTCACTTTAGAAAAAGTACCGATGTATCCTGCTCAATTTAATCCTCGGTGTATCTTGTTGAGTAATGAGAGAATTTTAGTGCGTACTTCAACATTGGATAATGCTGTCTATTCTGTATTTTCTTATCCAGAAATGAAACATTTATCATATTTTGGTGAACAATCAGAGTTTATTGTGCCCTTGGAACAATTTAATGATGAACTTTATTTGGTTCGTAATGATTCATTATATTTTTATAAATGGCTTGAAGGTGACTCATTGAAGTTATCTTCAACTTCTTTTTTTTGTAAAATAATGGGACAACAAATGTTAGGAGTTGCTAAGCTGAATGATAATTTGTATGCTTATTCTAATAGTTATTTTGATAAAGGAATGAATGAATTTTTTATGGTAAATTTATCTCAAAAACAAAAGAAACCTAAAGGCGTATATCCAGATACTTATGTAAATTTTAGTTCTATCAGTGATTTTAAATCAGCTTATGCTCACGAAATTATAGCAAAGCCTGACGGAAGTCGTTTATTGGTGTTTTACTATAGGACACGGCGTTGTCGTATTTATAACCAAAACGGTGTATTACTTCGTGACATTTTGTTGAATTACGAACCTTGCCAGACTATTATAGATACTGACATAAAGAGACGATTCTTGCATATAAGAGATGCATATGTTACTAATAATATGATTTATTTGTTGTGTCCGGATACAAAAGAAGTAAACTCACCTTCCAGTTTACTAGTTGCAAATTGGGATGGAGAATTTAAAGCTATATATCATTTAGGGCAAACTATATCTTATTTTTTTATAGATGAGTTATTGAATTGCTTTTATGCTGTAAACTCTAATGATCCCTATCATTTTTATAAGTTAAAATTAAGCAAGAATTAATTATGAAATATTTTGTGTATATAATTTTTCTTTCTATTTGTATATTCTCTTGTCAAAATGAAAAGAGTGTGCAAGCTGAGAGAATATTAACGGAATGGATAGATAAAGAGATTATTTTTCCTGAAAATCTTAATTTTAGTATTCAAGGAAGTGAAAGAGCTTCAAATTTTGCTATACGTGATAGTGAATATAAGATAGTAGCATATGTAGACTCTATGGGATGTACCAGTTGTAAGTTACATTTATCTGAATGGAACAATTATATTAATAATATTGATTCTCTTTATCCTAATAAAGTTCAGTTTTTATTTTTCTTTTTTCCAAAAAATGGACGTGATATATACCTTACTTTAAGAGTGGAAAGATTCATATATCCAATTTGCATTGATACATTGGATGTCTTAAATAACATCAATCACTTTCCTTCTGATATGCAATACCAGACTTTTTTATTAGATAAAAATAATAAAGTTATGGCAATTGGTAATCCGATACAAAATCCGCGTATTAAAGAACTTTATCGGAATATTATTTCTGGCAAACAATATTCATCTTTGTTGGATAATCAATTGCTGACTACTGCTTCACTTTCTTCGTCTCAAATAGAAATGGGTAATTTTTCTTGGGAGAAAGAGCAAGAGGTAGAATTCGAAATTTGCAATACTGGAAAAATTCCATTAGTAATTAATGATGTGATTACCTCTTGTGGTTGTATTACTGCGAAATTCGTTAAGAAACCACTTAACCCCCATGAAGTATCAAAGATAAAGATAATTTATAAATCAGAGCATCCAGAACGTTTTAATAAGACTATTACTATTTATTGTAATACATCCAATGCGCCATTACGAGTGAAAGTAAGTGGAAATGCTCATTAAAAGTGTATGATTAAAAATTTTAAATATACTTTGGTTATTGCAATAGGTGTCATACTAATTGGAAAAGTAATAATTAACTCTTCTTCAAAAGAGATTATTACTTCTTTGGAAATGGTATTACAAACGGCTGAAGAGAATAAGAATGAATTGGTAAAAGTACTTCGTCATTATCAAAAGAATCCTGCTGATAGTTTAAAATACAAAGCAGCTTGTTTTTTAATAGAAAATATACCTTTTTACACTTACTCTAGTGGAGAACAATTAGAGAATTATAAATCTTATTATGCTTGGCTAAAAGTACGCCAAGGTAAGACAGCGCAACAAGTTTCGGATTCAGTCAAGAAAGTCTTTGGTCCAATGAAAGAACCTAAGAAGAAACGCGATATTATGGAAATAGATTCTGCATATTTGTGCCATAATATTGATTGGGCATTTAAAGTTTGGCAAGAGCAACCATGGGGGAAGAATATTTCATTTGATACATTTTGTGAATATTTATTACCCTATCGAATCGGTGATGAACCATTAGCTTATTGGCGTGAGACATATTATAAAAAATACAACTCACTGCTGGATTCATTGCGGATGTCTGATTCTTTAGATAAAGAAGACCCATTAGTGGCAGCCAGATACTTAATGGCTAGATTGCCGGATAAAAAGACGTTTTATACTTCTATAACTCCCTTTTCTTTCGGACATATCGGCCCCGAGTTTGTACAATATAAAGTTGGCAGTTGCAGAGAATTGGCTGATTTTGAGATTTACTTATTCCGTGCTTTAGGTATTCCTTGTGCGATCGATTACTTACCTGCACGTAATGATACGAATTCCGGACACCTTTGGACAATAGTATGGGATAAAAACGGAGAAGGATATATGTCCGACTTTATGACATTTTTAACGCGTGTTCGCAAATGTGCTTTGTATCAACAGGGAGGAGCAGCCAAGATATATAGATACACATTTAGTGTGAACAGAGAACTACATGAACAGATGGTACAATATGGAGAGAAGGTGCATCCATTTTGGCATATTCCTAAGTTTAAAGACGTAACTTTTGATTATGCATATTCATATCAAAAGAATCTGGTCATTCCTTTGGAAAAGCAGTATAAAGAGAAAAGGAGTGGAAAGATTGCTTATTTATGTGCCAGTAATAGAGACCGTTGGACTCCGGTTGATTGGACAGTATATGATGCCGGTCATTTGGCTTTTCGATACGTTCGAAAAGGGGCCGTTTTGAGAGTCGCCACTTATGAGAATGGATCATTACATTTCTTGACTGACCCTTTTTATTTGGATAAAGAAACTAGTGACCCTCACTATTACTCTGTAGGGAAAAAGACGCAAGATATGGTATTGTATGCTAAGTATAATCTTAAAGAAGAAAGTAGTTTTAGAAACAGGATGATAGGGGGGATTTTTACCGGAAGTAATTGTTCAGATTTCTCGGATGAAGATACACTGTTTATTATACAAAGTAAACCTGATCGTTTGAATACCGCTGTAAAATGCTGGTCTGATAAAGAATACCGTTTTCTTAGATATATCGGCCGTCCTAAAGCACATTGTAATGTTTCAGAAATTGCTTTTTATGAAAAGAATGCTACTGTTGCCTTGACAGGGAAGATACTAGGAACTCCCGACCACGATAAACCGGATAGGACTCATGATTACACGAATGTCTTTGACGGGAAAACATGGACTTCTTTTGATTATTCCAAACCTACCGGTGGATGGGCGGGGCTGGATTTAGGAAAAAAAGTAAAGGTCGATCGTATTGTCTATACTCCACGCAACAGGGATAATTATGTTCGATCTGGTGATGTTTATGAATTATTCTACTGTGATGGAGACTGGCAATCTGCCGGGACAATCAAAGCGACTGCCGATTCACTGGTGTTTCGGAATATTCCGGAAAATGCATTATTACTTTTACGAAACCATACTCGTGGAAAGGATGAAAGAATTTTTGTTTATGAAAATGGAGAACAGCAATGGAGATAAGATTTAATATCAGGTCAGCCGTGACGTGGAAGGTAGTTCTACTTTCAGGAATTATCTCTTTGATATATGCTTGTTCTTATTCAGATAAGAGGGTGTATTCTTCCTCTGATATACCTTTCTTTGGGCATACATTGTTGGCAATAGCTCCTGATTTTACCATAAAGGTTACAGAAGAAGATAATTTAAATAAAACCTATCCGTACTTAAGATCGGGAAAAATATTTCCGGTGACGGGTATTTTAAAGGTGGATGGGAAATCTTACCGTTTTATGGGAGGGGATTCTTTACGTGTATCTTCTTTGGCTTCCCTTTCAGACGGGAACTTTGGATGGCAGGGAAAATATTCTTATTTATTTCCGGGCAGAGGATGGGAACAAAGGGTATATAATGATTCTTTGTGGAATGAAGGCAAAGGTGCCTTCGGTTCGGAAAATGGGAAGTTTCAAGCTCATACAGTATGGGGAGCGAAAAATATATATGTTCGTAGGCATATTGCCATTGCTAACAAAGATGATTTGAAAGAACACAAAGTCTATCTTCGCTATGTTTATGATGATCAGATAAAACTTTATTGTAATGGAGAATATTTGTTTGGGAAAGAAACTTCTCTTCCTCAAACGGAGTGTTATCGTTTAACGGATGAAACTGTTGCTCGAATCAATAATGGCGATAATGTGCTGGCGGCCTATGGAGGTAATAAGGAAGGTACCGCCTTTTTGGATTTTGGTTTATATGTAGAAAATAAAACTTATGCTGATGCACAACCTGCAATATTGAAGCAAACGGATATACAGGCTACACAGACTCAATTTACTTTCCAATGTGGAGATGTAGAACTTCTAATTGATTTTGTTTCATCTTCCTTGTCGGAGAAATGGGATATGACAGGATGGCCTGTAGGTTTTCTTTCTTATCAGATTCATGCAGAAGATGAAAAGGAGCATACTGTAGAAATTCTGTTTGATGTGGATACGGAGTGGTTATTTGGTAGGAGTAAGACGGATAGTTGGTGTGAGCAGGATTGGCGTTTTGTCAAGTCTGATAGTTTGTACTTGGCTATGGAAGCGGATGAATCAACTTTTTCGAGTGAAGGTGGTCATGTTATACTATCTCAAAAGCTATGTGCTAAGAATGAGGATAATGGTGTGTTGCTAATTGGATATGAAGAAGGACAGACTTTACAATATGGTGGTGAAAGTTTGCCTCCTCTTTGGAAGAAAGATGGTACAGGTGAAGTAAAAGAATTAATGAAATCTGTTGGAGACAGATGTCAGGAGCTTAAAGAGGAATGTGATAAATTGGATTATCAGTGGAGTGCACAAGCGATTAAAACGGGAAATAAGGCATTTATCGGACAGATACTTTCTTCTTATCGTCATTTTATATCTTCTCATAGGTTTGTGTTGTCATCAGAGAATAAAATTCTCTGTTTTGGAGATACTTTGGGTAATATCAGGGAAGCTTATGAGAGTTTTCCTACTTTGCTCTATTTTAATCGTATCGACTGGATGAAAAGCTTATTGGATCCTATATTTGAATATAGTGAAGATGTTCATTGGGTGAAGAAATATCCCCCTTATGATATAGGTCTGTACCCTCTTATTAATAAGCAGGTAAAATTAGATGATAATGCGGTGTCGGTAGCTGCTGATATGTTGATGATGACTGCTGTGATTGTAGAGGTGGAACAGGACTTCAGTTATGCTGATGCACATTGGAATCTATTGTGTTTGTGGGCGGATTATTTGTGGGAGAAGATGGAAAAAGACGTTTATCCTTGCGAAGGATTATTAAATGAGGATGACGAACGTGTGAAATGTGTGTTGGGGCTCATGGCTTATCGTAAATTGATTCAACTGAAAGAAAGTGTATGAGTAAAGTAAAGAGAATTTTGGTGATATTGGAGAATATGGCAGTTCTAGCGTTCTGCATGATGCTTATTCTTTTCTTAGGGCAATTATTTTGTTTTACCTCGTTCAAAATACCTTCGGATTCTATGGAACCGGTACTGAAAGATGGAGACCGGATATTGGTTAATAAGATGATAAAGGGGGCTAGGTTATTTAATGTGTTTGCAGCATTAGATAATGAAGACTTTATTGTTCATCGGATGCCCGGATGGGGAAATTTTAAGAGAAATGATATACTGGTTTTTAATTTTCCTTATCAGAAAAACCGTTGGGATAGTATTCGAATGGACGTAATGCAGTATTATGTGAAGCGGTGCATTGCTCTGCCTGGAGACACATTGGAAATCAGGGGAGGATTTTATAAGATACGAGGTTATAATGAACAGGTGGGGAATTATCAGGCTCAACAGTATATTGCAAATTTGCAGCATCCGAAGCAGTACGGGATTGTCTTTGGTACATTTCCATATAACAAACGGCTTAAGTGGAATATTCGTGAATTCGGACCATTGCCTATTCCCCAGAAAGGACAGATAGTAGAAATGAACCGTACGACTTATCATTTGTACAAGCAATTGATCGGTTGGGAACAAAAGAAGAAACTGTGTTTAAAAGATGGACAGGTATTATTGGGAGATAGTTTAATTTCCCGGTATCGTTTTGGAAAGAACTATTATTTTGTGTCCGGCGATAACATGGCTAATTCGCAGGATTCAAGGTATTGGGGGATGCTGCCGGAAGAATACATTGTAGGTAAAGCTACCCGTATTTGGTATTCGGAAGATAGATTTACAGAGAAGCCTCGTTGGAATAGGATGATGAGGAGAATTAAATAAAGAATATATTATTAATTAAATAAAGAAAGTATGAAAATCAAGATTTTATTTTTAAGTTTTATTTGTATTGCTATTTTATTGTCACTCTTTTTTTCAAAGGAAAAGCAACTGTGTTTTATATTGACTTTGGATAATATTGAGAGTTTGGCAGCAGGTGAAGATGGCCAGTATTCATGTACTGCAAGTACAGATTGTTATAATATGATTGGGCAGAAAGATGGATCAGTATCTTGTTCTGGTAACGTTTGTAGCCGTGGTTCTGATTGGTCAGGTAAAAGATGGGTTGAATGCGATGGAAATAAAACATATTGTTAATGATCCAATGCTATGAAAAAGAAGTTACTAATTACAGTAATAATGATTTTATACTTGTATGGTTGTCAGGAAAGGAAGAATAATGGCGTCTTTTATTGTCAGGTAGAGAATAAAATTGAAGAATATCCAGATTCCAGTTTTTTTTCGAATATAACCTGTATGAACTATGATAATGGTAGATTATATGTTTTGGATAATAAACGAGGAGATATTATTGAACTGAATGACGATTTAAACGAAATGAAGTATGTTAGTAGACATGGCGAGGCTCCTTATGAAATGGTGATGCCATTTACCTTTAGTTTATTAAATGATACTGTATATGTTGTCGATTTTGGTACTAGATCGATGAAGAAATTTTATAAAGGACAGTTTATGGGAGGTTTTACACTTTCGAATGCCAATGAGAACCGATTTTGTCTCAATGATTCTATGTTATTCTTGTCAGCTACAACAGATACAACGAGTTTTCTCAAAATTGCTCTTAGTCATCCGAGTGAACAAGTTCAACTAGGAAAAGTAGTAAAGGAAAAAAACAAGACAAGAACTATTATGCTTAATAAAAGACATCTTCTTTATAATAAAGATGGATATATATATTCAATATCAGGAAACTATCCTTATATAGAACAGTATAATCATAATGGAGAATATATTAAAACATTTGATATTTCATCTATTCCTATAATTAAGAAGGCAATGGAATATGCAGAAAGTTTACCTTATCAAGACAATTCTTTTTATAGTTATATAATGGATGCTTATCTAATAAACGATATTATATATTTATTGTGTTCTTCAAGAACTACCCAAGGAGAATATAGAGTAAACACAATATTAAAGTTGTCAATTAGTGATAATATGGAAAATGTTTGTACTTATATCCTTCCACATGATTATTACTCTGCTTTTTGTGCTTCGGATTCATGTTTATTTGTAGCGCAGACTACTCGTAATTGTGTTATTGAGAAACTAAGAATAGGTGATGATAAAAAATAAAATTTTCATATTGGTAGTATTGTTATTCTTTGTCACGTGTTGTGCTAACAGGCAAAGAGAAGAATATATCTTATCGAAAGGGAAAGATTCTTTTAAATTATTAGGGAAAAAGGTCGCTTCTGTTGATTCAATTTTGCCTTATCAGAAAAATAGAACAGTTTTCCTCTTTAATTATTATGATTGCGGGAGTTGTGTGGATGCAGGTTTTTTAATTACAAAGAGAATTGATTCTCTTTATGGAGGACAAAGAGTTTATATTGTATCTACAATGGGAGATCCTTTATATTATCAAAAACGTAATAGCTATGATTACTATGTATATCTTGATTCGAAAGATTTAATCAGAAAAGAGTTAAAGTATATTCAAACGCCAATTGTAATTTTATTTGACTCTGCAAGTCATGTAAAAGATTATGTGTTTCCTAATGTATCAGATAGTGGGGAAATTACTTCATTTATAAAATCAACATTAAGCGGGTGTTTACCTGTTTTCACCGAAGAGTTTTACAAAAAGTAATAATGATTAAAGAATGAATATATTTCAAAGTAGATTGAAATTGGTGCAGATTACCAAAAGACAGGTAGCGAAAGCGATGATGTTTTGGGGAATTTTATTGCTTTTGGGTGTTATCGTTTTTGTTTCTTCTGGTGATTTGCCTGCGGGAGAAATGGCTTACCAGAAACTATGGCTGGGGCGTATGGCAGTGCTGTTTGCCATTTGCAGCCTGCTTTCTATTTGTCTGCAGGGTAAGGAAAGCTTGCTTTTTCTCTCTTTCAATTCGATTGTGGTTTGGGGGCTGATAGCGATGGGAGGAATTGAGGCCATCTGGGGGTTGAAGCAGATTTATGGTCTGGCTGTTTCTAATCACTCTTTATATGCACTTACGGGTTCTTTTTATAATCCGGGACCTTATTCGGGATACCTAGCGATGAGCTTTCCGCTTTGTTTGAATGAATGGCTAGAACTGAAGGGAAACACAAAACGCGCATGGGGGGAACAAGGCAAATATTATCTGGCATTAGGGGTGATGTTGCTTATTTTGTGTGTGCTTCCTGCCGGCATGAGCCGTTCGGCATGGATTGCTACAGCAGTTTCGGGTATATGGGTGTACGGGATGCACGCTTCATGGGGAAGTTGGCTAAAGGAATGGAGGAGGTATAGGAAACAGTTGGTGTTTATCGTTTTTGTGGGAGGAATCATATTGGTATTTGTGGGTCATGCTCTTTTTCAGTTAAAAGCAGCTTCTGCCAACGGGCGCCTGTTTATGTGGAAAATCAGCGTTCTTGCTATTGCCGAAAGCCCTGTTATAGGGCATGGGACAGGGAATTTTGTTTCAGCTTATGGCAGGGCACAGGAGAATTATTTTGCAAACGGAGAGTATTCGGAAACAGAAGAGCTGGTGGCAGGTAGTCCGGAATATGCTTTTAATGAATATCTTCAAGTAGCAATAGAATATGGGATTCCTTTTTTATTTGTCGTTTTATTAATAATTGCGTTTTGCTTTTGGAAGGGGAGTAGGGAAGGACGAATAGGGCTTTGTGGAAGTATAATTGCAGTTTTGGTATTTGCCTTTTCTTCTTATCCGATGCAGATTCCAGGATTTGCAGTGACATTTTATTTCCTGCTGGCTGCCTGTGTCATTGGGCGTTCGAAGATTATGCTATTGCTTTTTATTTCGATGATAGCTTTATTGGGAGTCTATTATTGGAAATATAATCAATATGATGCATGTAAGAACTGGTATCGTAGTAAAATGCTCTATAATATCGGAGCATACCAATCAGCTAAAGAAGAATATGGAAAGTTGTATTCCGAATTGAAGAATCGGGGAGCCTTTCTTTTTGAATACGGGTATTGTTTGCATAAATTGAAACAATATGATAGTTCGACTATAGTTCTGGAAGAAGCAATGAAGCACAGTTGCGACCCAATGATCTTAAATATTATAGGTAAGAACTATCAGGCAGTAGGAAAGTACGAGAAAGCGGAAGAGAGTCTGATTCGATCTACGCATCGACTTCCGGGACGAATTTATCCGTATTATCTTCTGACAAAGCTGTATGCAGAGTCGGAATATCGGCAACCTGAAAAATTAAAGCGTATGGTTGAGGTTGTATTGACAAAAGAACCGAAGGTTCAATCGACAGCAGTAAAAGAGATGAGAGTGGAAGTAAAGAAACTATTGAAACAAATAAACTGATAAATATGATGAAACACAATAGTACATGGTTATTGCCATGTCTGACATTAGGAATGCTAATAACGTCTTGTTCTGACAAGAAAAGCGATGTGGATAAACAGGAACAAGGTGTTTCTACTGTTCTTCCTGATTCAAAGAATGAAGTTACTACTCAAATACTAAAGAAACGTGATTTTCATCACGAATTGGTCAGTAACGGTAAGGTAAGTGCTCTTGGGCAGGTTGATCTCCGTTTTGAAACAGGGGAGGTGATTGCTCATATTTATGTCAAGAATGGCGATCGGGTTCGTAAAGGGCAAAAGTTGGCTGAACTGGATAAATTTCGTCTGGAGCAAAAATTGTCTCAAACGGAAGATGCTTTGTTGAAAGCCGAATTGGAACTGAAAGATGTGCTTATTGGACAGGGATATACTTCCGAGGACTTCAGTAAGGTTCCTGCAGAAACAATGAAACTTGCGAAAGTGAAGAGCGGGTATGAACAGTCGAGATCTCAATATGAATTAATGAAAAGAGAAACAGAACATGCTACACTGGTTGCTCCTTTCGATGGAATAGTGGCTAATCTGTTTTCTAAACCATATAATTTAGCTAATACTTCCGAGGTGTTTTGTACGGTTATTGATAATCGAAGGATGGAAGCAGATTTTACAGTGTTGGAGAATGAGTTGGCTTTTATTAAAACAGGTGATAAAGTGATGATTACTCCTTATGCCGGAGGAGGTTCGTTTGAAGGTAGCGTATCCGAAATAAATCCGTTGGTAGATTCGAACGGAATGGTAAAGGTGAAGGCTATAGTAAATGGACAGGGAAAGTTATTTAGTGGTATGAACGTAAGAGTAAGTGTCAAAAGAAGTTTAGGGCAACAATTGGTCATTCCTAAAACGGCTGTTGTATTACGTTCCGGTAAACAGGTGGTATTTACTTTACAAGAAGGAAAGGCTATGTGGAATTATGTGCATACAGGATTGGAAAATGCAACGGAGTATGTCGTTTCGGATAAATCACAGAAAGGGATTGAAGAGGGGTTATTGGAAGGAGATACGATTATTGTGACCGGAAATCTGAATCTGGCACATGAAGCGGAAGTAAATATAAGATAATCAAAAAGGCACGGATTGCGCGGATTTCACGGTTTTTAGAATTGTGATAGTATACAACAACAGTGTAATCTGTGTAATCCGTGTCAAAATCGAGTAATTATGATAAAATTTTTAATTCAACGTCCTATTGCCGTATTGATGGCTTTTACTGCCTGCTTTATAATCGGGTTGGTGACATATAGTACTTTGCCTATATCGTTGCTTCCGAATATTGCTATTCCGGAGATAACAATACAGGTATCTGCGGCCAATACTTCTGCTCGCGAACTGGAAAACACGATTGTGAAGCCTTTGCGAAGCCAGTTGATTCAGGTGTCTACCTTAAAAGATATTCATAGCGAATCAAGGGATGCGGCAGGTATTATTCGTCTGTCTTTTGAGTTCGGCACTAATACGGATCTTGCCTTTATAGAGGTCAATGAAAAAATAGACGCTGCAATGAATTACCTTCCAAAGAATACTGAACGCCCGAAAGTTATCAAGGCAAGTGCAACGGACATTCCTGTGTTTTACCTGAATCTGACCTTGAAGAATGATAGTGCTTATAGCACTACAGGAGAGCAGTCTTTCCTTGATTTGTGTGAGTTTGCCGAGTCGGTAATCAAACGCAGGATAGAACAGCTTGAGGAAGTGGCCATGGTAGATGTGACCGGATTGGTGGAACGTCAGGTACAGATTGTACCCGATGAGGATAAGTTGGCCATGATGGGACTTTCTATTGAAGATATTGAATCGGCCTTGGCTGCCAATAATGTGGAGCCGGGCAGTATGACAGTGCGTGACGGATACTATGAATACAATATAAAATTCTCTTCTTTGCTACGTACTGCGGAAGATGTGGGAAATATATATCTGCGCAAAGGAGACCGCATTATCCAATTAAAGGATTTCTGTAAAGTTAGTATCGTACCTGTAAAAGAAAAAGGCGTATCTGTATCGAATGGAAAAAGGGCGGTGACACTGGCTGTTATTAAACAGGCGGATGAGAATATGGATAAGATGAAACAGTCTTTGGTAAGGACGATGGAGCATTTTAGGCGGGTATATCCTGACATTGATTTCAATATCAGTCGCAACCAGACGGAGTTGTTGGACTACACAATCTCAAATCTGCAACAGAATCTTACTTTAGGTTTTTTCTTTATCTGTCTGGTAGCCGTTCTGTTTCTGGGAGATGTGAAATCTCCGTTGGTGATCGGACTTAGTATGGTGGTTTCTATCGTGATTAGTTTTGTTTTCTTCTATCTGTGCAATATGTCCCTGAATATCATCTCGCTTGCCGGATTAATTCTGGCATTGGGTATGATGATTGACAGTTCGATCATTGTGACCGAAAATATTTCACAATACCGGGAACGGGGATATTCATTGCGCCGTGCCTGTATAACAGGGACAAGTGAAGTGGTGACACCCATGTTGAGTTCTTCCCTGACTACCATTTCTGTATTTGCTCCCTTGATTTTTATGAGTGGTATTGCCGGAGCTATTTTCTATGATCAGGCCTTTTCGGTTACAGTGGGACTGATGGTTTCGTATTTTACCGGTATTATGCTTCTTCCGGTGCTTTATCTGCTGGTTTATCGGACAGGTATTCATACCCGGAAATGGAAATGGCTTTCTTTTAAATTTAATAATCCGATAAAGGATCATACATTGGATCGATTCTATGATGCCGGTGTGGATTGGGTGTTCTGTCACAAAACATTTAGTGTATTGTTTTGTATTATCTCTATTCCGCTTTGTGTATTCTTCTTTTTCTTTATAGACAAGCAGCGGATGCCTGATATAGAAGAGAATGAATTGATCGCCCGAATCGAGTGGAATGAAAATATTCATGTGGATGAAAACAGGCGGCGTGTGGATGAGCTTTTTAAGGATTTAAAAGAACAGGTATTGGAGCACACGGCATCGGTTGGCAGACAGGATTTTCTTCTGAATCGTGAAAGGGAACTTTCTTCTTCCGAAGCAGAACTCTATTTCCGAACGGAGACATCAGAAACAATCAATCCTTTGCAGCAGGAAATATATCATAAACTGAAAGAAGATTATCCGCTTTCCGTTATTTCTTTCTCTCCACCGGAGACGGTATTTGAGAAGCTTTTTGTAACGGGAGAACCGGATATCATAGCCGAATTTTACACCCGTAATAAGGCAAAAGCACCGGAAGCGGGAGATATCCGGATGCTGGAACAGGAGTTATTCCGAAGAACGGGAATCGCTCCTACAGGTATTGCTTTTGAAAATCAGTTGAACCTAAGTATCAATAAGGAAAAGCTACTGCTTTACCGTGTTGCTTACAATGAACTTTATCGAGTCTTGAAAACTGCTTTCCGGGAAAATAGTGTGACTATGCTGCATTCCTACCAGCAATATCTTCCGATTAACGTTGCGGGCAGTGAGAAGACTGTGAATGAAATATTACAGGAAACATTGATACAGACTGAACCGGACAATAAAGGCAACAGAGAGTATATTCCACTCCGGGAGCTGGTGACGGTCACTCCTGCCGAAGACTTGAAGAGTATTGCTGCCGGACGTAACGGGGAATATATCCCTTTTGATTTTTACGGTGTATCGGACGGGAACAAACTCATAAGAGAGGTGAAACAAACAGCGGAAGAAATGAAGGATTGGGATACCGGTTTTTCCGGCAGTTTCTTTTCCAATAGCGAGATGCTGGATGAATTGGTGGTAATCTTATTTATTTCGTTGTTGCTGATGTATTTTATTCTTGCCGCACAGTTTGAAAGTTTTTTGCAGCCTTTGCTTGTTCTGGCGGAGATACCGATTGACCTTGCATTTGCCTTGCTTTTGCTTTGGATTTGTGGACATACGCTGAATTTAATGTCTGCTATCGGACTTATTGTTACCTGTGGTATCGTAATCAATGATTCTATTCTGAAACTGGATGCTATTAATGAATTACGTAAGGAAGGTGTCCCGTTATTAGAAGCTATCCATGAAGCTGGCCGAAGACGTTTACGACCGATCATCATGACTTCATTGACTACAATATTCGCAATGGTACCGCTGCTTTTTTCTTCGGATATGGGTTCGGAATTGCAAAAACCTCTGTCTATTGCTATGATAGGAACGATGTCGATTGGTACGGCGGTGAGTCTGTTTATCATACCGTTGCTTTACTGGTTTATTTATAGGAACAAGAAAATAAGTATTAAGTATTAGGTATTAAGTATTAGTCCAAAAATGAGAGTTATGAATAGATTAAAGAAAAGAATTCCCGTTTTCCTCTGTGCCCTCTGTGTCCTCTGTGGTGAATCCCAGCTTCGAGCACAGAAACACCTGGTATTGGATTTGAACCGGACTATTTCTCTTGCCAACGACAGTTCGTTGGAGTCCTTCCGTACGCAGAATATGTATTTATCCGGTTATTGGGAATACAGGACTTACCGGGCAAATCGTTTGCCTAGTCTGACACTGGATGTTACTCCGGCACAATATAACCGGGATATAACGAAACGATACGATTCGGGACAGGATTTGGATGTATATCGTACGCAACAGTCTTACTATGCTTATGGAGGGTTGAGTGTGAAACAGAACTTTGATTTGACTGGAGGTACATTCTACCTGGAATCGAATCTTGCCTATATGCGTAATTTCGGAGGGAACAGTGCGACACAGTTCACGAGCGTCCCTATACGAATTGGATATTCACAAAGTCTGGTGGGATATAATTCCTTTAAATGGGAACGGAAGATAGAGCCGTTAAAATACGAACGCGTAAAAAAGGAATTTCTCTATAATGTGGAAAAGGTGTCGGAAACTGCTACTAATTATTTTTTCTCTCTGGCTATGGCACAGGCGGAATATAATCTAGCCAAAGAAAATCTGGCTTCTACGGATACGTTGTATCGCATTGGGCAACAGCGTCATCGAATTGCGGCTATTTCGCAGGCTGATTTGTTGACGTTGAAGCTGGATCGTGTGAATGCGCAGAATACGTTACAAAATAAAGCGAGTGATCTGAAACGGGCTATGTTCTCACTGGCATCTTTTCTCAATCTGGATAAGAATACGCAAATTGAATTAAAACTTCCTTCCCGTCCGGAAAGGATGGAAATTCCGATAGATGAGGCTTTGAAGTGGGGTAGGAATAATAACCCGCAATTGTTGGGCCTGAAACAGAATGTACTTGAAGCGGAACGAAGTGTGGATAAGACAAAAAAGGAATCTCACTTTAATGCAAGTGTGAATGCGAGTATTGGCTTCAACCAGGTGGCGGATAACTTCGGGGATGTGTATCATAAGCCGATGCAGCAGGATTTGGTGGCAGTCAGTGTTTCTATTCCGCTACTGGACTGGGGTGTTCGCAAGGGAAAGTATAATATGGCGAGGAATAATCTGAATGTAGTGAAGATATCGGCACGTCAGGATGAGATAAGCATCGAGGAGGAAGTAATCATGACGGTAAGCGATTTTAATATCCAGCAGCAGTTGATAGCCAGTGCGGAAGAAGCGTTGGATCTGTCCATACTTGCTTACAATGAAACAAAACAGCGTTTTATTATCGGTAAAGCAGATATTAATAGTCTGACTCTTTCTCTCAACAGACAGCAACAGGCACAACGCAATTTTATCTCTGCCTTACAGAACTATTGGCTGAATTATTATAAGATACGAAGGCTCACTCTATTTGATTTTGCTTCGAAACTTTCGCTTTCGGACAGGTTTGATTTTAACGGAGGGAAGTTGATCAAATGATAATTTTAATTTAGGCACGGATTACACGGATTTCACGGTTTTCTGATATATGATTGTACAAAGCAACAGCGTAATCCGTGTAATCCGTGCCTCAAAATTCCCATTCATATAAATAATAATGCAAAATATAGATTCTGAAATAAAAAAGTCTTCAAAAGCTTCCGCTTTCACACTGATTGTGGCTTTTGTCTGTGTGGCATTGGTTGGGGTGGCGATTATTCCGTTGCTGCCTGTCAAACTGAATCCGTCACGCACATTACCCGGTTTCACGGTACGTTTCAGTATGCCGGGCACTTCGGCACGTGTGGTGGAAATGACGGCTACCAGTAAATTGGAGGCAATGCTCGCCCGTGTGAAAGGGATTCGGGGAATTTCTTCTACGTCAGGAAATGGATGGGGAAGCGTCAGTGTGAATCTGGATAAACATGTGGATGCGGCGGTTGCCCGTTTTGAGGCTTCTACTATTATTCGCCAGACATGGCCGGAACTGCCGGACGGGGTGAGCTATCCGTATATTCAGATGCATAGTCCGGGGCAGAGTAGTCAGGGACCTTTTATGGCATTTACGATCAATGCGCCCGCTACTCCTATCTTAATTCAGCAATATGCGGAGGAACATATAAAAACACGTCTTGCACAGATTCAGGGAATTTATAGGATTAATCTAAGTGGAGCTACTCCGATGGAGTGGAGATTGGAGTATGATTCAGAACAATTGCGTATACTTGGGGTAAGTACGGATGATATTCGTCAGGCCGTCCGGTTGCATTATCAGAAAGAATTTCTGGGTACTTATGATATGGAACAGGGAACTGCGGGCAGACAATGGATACGTCTGGCATTGGTTCCCGAGAATGAGATTCGGGAGTTTGATGCGGAGCAGATAAAGGTGAGAATGAAGGATGGTAAGATCATAGGTCTGAATGAGTTGGTAAAGGTTTCCCGCATGGAGGAACAACCTCAGAGCTATTACCGGATTAATGGGCTGAATTCGATCTATCTGTCGATTGTTGCAGAGGAAACGGCAAATCAACTGGCATTGAGTGAAAAGGTGAAGGCATCTATGGACGATATCCGGTTGTTACTTCCGGCAGGATATGAAATTCATGCCAGTTATGATGCAACGGAATTTATTCAGGAAGAACTGGGCAAAATCTATTTGCGTACAGGAATGACTGTAGCCATTTTGCTTCTGTTTGTATTGTTGATAACCTTCAGTCCTAAATATCTTTTTTTGATTGTGATTAGCTTGATTGTCAATATGACGATAGCTGTAATCCTTTATTATATATTCGGATTGGAAATGCAACTGTATTCGTTAGCTGGTATTACGGTCTCATTAAACCTGGTGATAGATAATACAATTGTAATGAGTGATCATTATCTGCGACGCAGAGACCGGAAGGCATTTATGTCTATTCTTGCAGCTACGTTGACAACAATGGGAGCCTTGGTTATCATTTTCTTTTTGGATGAGAAGATACGGCTTAATTTACAGGATTTTGCAGCAGTAGTCATTATAAATCTGGGGGTATCACTGCTGGTTGCCTTATTCTTTGTTCCTTCTCTGATTGATAAAATAGGATTGAAACGAAGAAAGAAGTCTTCTTTTTCAATAGTTAGATGGAGGATTGGGAATGTACATTTCTTTGTGTGGATGCGTTCAAGAATACGCCGGATTCCGGTTTATTTTAGCCGTTTTTACAGGTGGTTGATACAAGTTCTTTGCCGTTGGAGGGTGGCAGTGTGTATTTTGTTATTATTGGCATTCGGATTACCGGTATTTCTATTACCGGAAAAGATGAAAGGTGATGATAAATGGGCGACAGCTTATAATAAGACATTGGGTACTTCCACTTATAAGGAAAAGGTGAAACCAATAGTGGATAAGGCATTGGGCGGCACTTTGAGGTTATTTGTGCAAAAGGTGTATGAAGGAAGTTACTTTTCAAATAATGAAGAGGTAGTGCTTCACGCTAATGCCAATTTGCCGAATGGAAGTACACTTGAGCAGATGAATACACTGATTAAACGAATGGAGACTTATTTGAGTGAATTTAAAGAGATCAAGCAGTTCCAGACATCTGTGGAAAGTGCCCGCAGGGCATCTATTCATATCTATTTTACGAAAGAACACCAGAAAAGCGGTTTTCCTTATACATTGAAAGCTAATATGATTAGTACAGCTCTTCAACTGGGAGGTGGAAATTGGAGCATATATGGCTTGCAGGACCAGGGATTCAGTAATGATGTACGTGAGAATGCGGGGTCTTTCCGGGTGAAGATGTATGGATATAATTATGATGAACTGTATGGTTGGGCTGAAGAGTTAAAAGCAAAGTTGTTGTCTCACCGTCGGATTAGAGAAGTGACAATCGGTTCTGATTTCTCTTGGTGGAAAGATGATTATATGGAATTCTATTTTAATCTGGATAAACAGCGAATGGCAGAGGAGGAGATTGGAGCCGGAAAGTTGTTTGCCGCTATCCATCCGATATATGGACGGAATATGGAAATTGGTTCAGTGATGGCGGAAGAGGGTACTGAAAAGATAAAGCTTTCTTCGCGTCAGTCGGTGGATAGGGATGTGTGGGCGATGCAGTTTTATCCTTTTCAAATAGGAGGGAGAGAATATAAGTTGTCGGAATTGGCAACTGTGGAAAAAGGGCAGATGCCGCAGGAAGTGGCCAAGGAGAATCAGCAGTATCGGTTATGCCTGCAATATGAGTATATCGGCTCTTCGGAACAGGGAAATAAACTACTGAAAAAGGATTTGGAAGAGTTTAATGAGATCCTTCCGATGGGATATACTGCTAAATCGGAAGATAATAACTGGTCATGGGGCGGAAAGGATAATAAACAATATCGCCTGCTTTTGATTGTGATTGCTATTATTTTCTTTATTACGAGTATTTTGTTCAATTCATTGAAACAGCCATTGGCAATAATCTTTGTGATTCCTGTATCTTATATCGGCGTGTTTCTGACATTCTATTGGTTCAAATTGAATTTCGATCAGGGAGGATTTGCTTCCTTTGTTTTGCTTTGTGGAATTACGGTAAATGCGAGCATTTATATCTTGAATGAATATAATTCCGTTCGTAAACGTTTTCCGCGTCTTTCACCGCTTCGGGCTTACGTGAAAGCCTGGAATACGAAAGTGATTCCTATCTTCCTGACGGTGACTTCTACCATTTTAGGATTCATTCCTTTTATGGTAGGTTTGGAGAAAGAAGGCTTTTGGTTTCCATTGGCAGCAGGCACTATCGGAGGATTGATAATGTCTGTAATCGGAGTATTTATTTTCCTGCCGGTGCTGACGTTGAAAAAGAAGTGGTTGATGATACCTAAAGCTAAGCTTTAGCACTTGTAAAGCGTAGCTTTAGATAGGATAAAGCTACGCTTTGTATAGTCTTACCAATTATTCCCGGCATTACTGCTACCGATAAGCATCTCCACACGTTGTTTATACAGGTTTGCTCCTTCAGCAATATTTTTCCCTGCGTCTGCCGTTCCCATTCCGTAAACAACAATAGGAGTTTGCCATGACATTCCCGAATGAATGGCACTAACCTGATAAGGACGTAATAATTCGTCCGTAGTGAAACGGTTTCTGCCGCCACTACGATAGGCTTCGTATTCGGACCCCGTAGTTGTTACTACTGTCAATGTCTTGCCGGCGACTGCCGGAGTCTTGGATAGGAAAGTAAAGACTTCATCCTGCCATTTCTTTAGCAATGACGGTGCAGACATCCAATAGAAAGGAAATTGATAGATGACAGCCGAGGCATCGGAAATGATTTTACTCCATTCATCTACATTGAAAGCGATTTCCTGCGACAGCTCGTAAAGATTGAAAACTGCCACCCCTTCCATGTCACTGACAGCATCAATTAATGCTTTGTTTGCTTGGGATCCCTTTATGTTTGGATGTGCCAGCAGAATCACTACTTTTCTTAAATCTTTATTCATATTCAATCAGGTATTTAGGATGATATAACTACTTATAGATTATAAAGGTATAAAAATAAGAAAAAGTTCGCGAAAACCAATATCTTAATTAAAAATAAAACAATCCCTCTTTGCTTTTGAATTTGTATTTTTGCAT